>Ga0099826_10003642_pt1 | contig 10544 bp, 4 predicted proteins | sample Mtrugardesep15_FD_76830 | JGI IMG/M metagenome (GOLD analysis project Ga0099826, IMG submission 76830) | Root nodule microbial communities of legume samples collected from California, USA - M. trunc garden sep15 | ecosystem: Host-associated > Plants > Roots > Nodule | place: USA: California...
AAAATTCCTTCAAACATAATCAAGATATTAATCGAAACCTGTGTATTTTCAAGTATGCCATATTTATGGTGTGAGTTGTAGAATGGCAATCATTTCTTCTCTCTATATCTGACAGTAACACCTTGCGTCATTCCAACAAGTTCCTTCAAAGAATCTCTCCTGGGCCGTGCAATCTTGTTGTTAGGATCAAATAGAAGCACTTCTTCAAATGCCTTCAGTGCAGACGGATATTCTTTTTTACTTTCATATGCATCACCAAGATTGTTCCATGCTGTGACATAGCCAGGTTGAATATTCACAGCTTTCTCAAATTGAGCAATTCCTTTTTCAAGCTTCCCATCGCGAACATAACTGACACCAAGAGCGTTGTAAACCTATATTGATTGATTTCAGGCAATCATTTTCAAAGTAGTTGTCAGCAAGTGATATCAGAACCAACGAATAATGGTTGAATTGTACAACTTCTAGTGTTTGAACGGTTGCAAAAGTAGATATCTGTTTTGCGTATATTATCTAATTCATTGTCAATGTTTAAATATTTATTTAGTTCCTGTAAATACTGTAAAATTTTGATGTTAGACTTTGTAATTTTTATTATTGTTTTTTATTTCTGCAGTATAAGAAACATCTCTTTTTTGTCCCTGACGTCAGCATCTGTTACAAACACGCGGACGTGACAAACCAATGTCCATTTGGCACCTGTGGTGTGTCACGGTTTCTCCTATTTCCAGTCCAATGTAAATTCCAAATTAAGCATTTATAACTTATTTTTACTAGAAATCAACAAGGTCATCTAACCTGTGCAATATCCTGACTTTCTCCGTCCCATTTCTCAATTGCTTGAAGCAAAAACTTGGTAGCAGCTGGGTAAAATTTCCTCCGCAGCATCACTGCACCAAGTTCAAACAGCTCAGTCGCACTTGCATCACCGCTTCTGACTTGCTCCTGAGACAATGGAAGAAAATGAGAAAGGAAAGACAGTCATAAAACAGCTAATTCCAAGTGGCTTGTGTATATGTCACGGTACTAAACCAGATAAAAACAGAATCATACAATAAACATGTAAAATTTGGACATGGACCACCTACAGTTATAACTCCACACAGTTTCATGCAGTAAACGATCTCTGCTGTTAATCCGAGATCAGACAATTCAGATCACACAACAACAAAATTAGATTTAAACGATCTCAGTATTTCATTTGAGATTAGACGATTGAGATTAGTATTTGTGTTATACAGTTATTGAACCAAATCCAAATCCGTAAAATTCAGGGTCTAATCCCTTTCTAGGTGTTCAAGAGAAACATTTAGTAATACAAATGACAGTATATGTTCTTACTTGCAACTCTTTGGCAGAAAGGTCAAGTTCTCTGCGGACAAGAACTTGGCGAATCACGTAGTAAGTCCCAGCCCCGACCAAACCCAACAACAGTAGCAAGTATATTAGTTGGATTCCTAAGTCAAACAACTCCCCGACCTGATACATCTCATTTAGCTTCACCGTGTCACTTGCATATGAAACATCAGGAGAAATAACTGATATAGTTTGTCCAAACAAGAATGCGGAAACCCATTTGGATGACTTTCTCCAATCTTGAAGATTTTCCACTGTCAAGTCATTCACTGAGAATCCAGAAAGAGAATATTAAAAAAGGCAATGACTCAAGTGTGGTTATTGCAACTCATAAACAATTTGGAACTTTTGGCACATGCATTTTACCATAATTTTTAAAAAGTAAATGCATTTTACACTATTTAAAATATGTTTGATTCTAAATTGATTATATTGCGCATTCATCTCAGGTCTCAACACAGGAGAGTTTATTATTGACTCCATGAAGGTTGCATCAAAGCATCTACTTAAAGAATTTCGAAAATTAAAGGGCGCACACAATACCTCACCCGTGATCTTAATATTATTTTGCTAATGATATAGTATGTCATCCTAACCAGATAAAATAGTAATTAATTTTACTCGTTTACCTGCACATAGTCTATATTCACTTATGTGATTAACCTAGTAACTTGGAAAAGTAAATGCACAAGACTGGCATGATAACTTAACCAATAGTTCATCCGTACAAACCTCATGATCACTTTTCTTTATATTTTCTTAATCTTGGCAGAATAGTGGTATATATAGTATATCTTGATCATTATATCGGTACATTGTTTCAGAGGTTTATCAAAATAAAACTAACGGGCTCCCTCGAAAACATGATATCAGGAAAATCATACACTTCTTAGCTATGAAGCACATACTCTGACACAGACACCTGACATGACACTGACACAGACACGTCGACACTGCTCATGTAAAAACCATAGGACACTGACACGACACCGACACAGACACGTCGACACGGCTAATGTAAAAACCATAGGACACTGACACCGCTACCTTTATATTAATTTATATAAAATATCTAAATTGAGAATCAAAATAAATACATATACATCTAACTTGAGCAATTTATTTCATTAAAAAAAGTTTTATAACAAGATACACTAGTATTTGGCCTTTATTTATCCATCTACTATCGAATATTTAAAAACGTTGTAATCAACTTTTATGTCTATAGTATTTGGCCTTTATTTGAGTTGTCCAACACGCCTCATATAAGTGTTATATAGGTGTCAGACACTGGTCTAAGGAGTGTCGAATTAAAGATGAAAACAACTTATTTAGGACACTTGTCTGACACGTGTCGTACAAGTGTCATAGGAGTGTCGGACACCGACACGTGTCTGACACCGCGGCACACCTAATTCTAGAGGTGTCCGTGGTTCATAGCTTCTTAGCCTTACAACAAGTTTCATTTTTCTATAAAACACATGATACCAATTCACTCATGGCATGCAAAAAATATTATTAATAAGAAAATCGAAAGAATGAAAACAGGGAATTACTTACTCTCGGATTGTTTTGTGAAAATGGTTATAAGGGGTTCCATTGGCATTGTCCTTTGAAACATCTGTCTTCGTCAATGATAGAAGGAACAGCAAAGTAAAATTAGTAGCCAGAAATCAAGGTTGTGAACATAAAGCATGAACTAAGAATACCTCATGTTCAAGACAAAACTAATATTGGTATTATGAATGAAGTTCATGTTTGGAATCACGGTGAGTTTGACTGACTCCGGTGACAGTGGCACCATGATTCTCCCAAACTCACGGTCAATCCGAACAAGCCTTAGTAAAAGCAAGTCATTGAGTTAACTTTGTTAGGTAAATAGAAGATACATCAATGATATTATTCATTGGAAAAAAATGCTTAATTTTGCTGTAAAAGGCATGAAATCAAAACAACCTGGAGTACAATCCTACTATTGACTGCTTCAAGGTTGTCTCCATGAGGATTGGACCTTGTTTGCTGAATTCCCAAGGCTTTAATCTTTCTGTAAATAGTGTTCCAAGTTGAACAATCAACAGTTAGCAACTAAAAAAATAAGTCTTGAATTATTTTTCCAAAGCAACTTGGGAAAGAAAAATTAACTTAAAAACAGATGACATTCAGCACTTTACTAAATAACATTATTAAAAATGAAAAAGGGTAGTAAAAAAGTGAGGAAATAGAATTACTTGAATGAGCATGGTGATGAAGTGGCGAGTTTAGAAGAGATAAGGGTAGAGGGAAGAGGTTGAAAGGTGGATTTGGAGGGGAAGATAGAAGAAAGAGAAGGAGAAGAGTAAGGGAAATGAGTGAAAGTGGAAGTGGAACCACTCATCTTCATCTTCGCTTCCTAATTTAGACAGGAACAGGAAAAAGAACAGGGGTTATCCGGTATGTGTTTGTGTCAGTTCCTTCCTTCCGATGGGGTGTCATCTAAATCTAATCTAATATGCAACTAAACACTTGTGTATGGTTATGATAGATTACATGTCTAATAATTACTAAATTTAGAATATTTAAAAAATGCTTAGGGACACTCGATAACAAGACCCAATAAATAATTTAATAATTATCAATTAATGATTTAAATATTTGGATAAAAAAATTATTCATCTAATGGAATTTTAGATGTATAATTTCATATTTTTAATTATTTTTTGTGTCAGTGAGATATCTTTAAGAGATTAATCCCACAAATCGAATATAACCACAATGGATAATAAATCTTTCATTTATTTAATACTATTGTATTTTTAGAGCGGAATTTCAACTCAAAATTCGATTAAGTTAAAAGAGATTTCTTATAATCTTCAAGCAAATAATTATACTCACAATAACAATAATAAAAATGAACAATTTAGTCTCCTATAATAATTAAAAAAAGAGATGAACACCGTAAATTTTTTAGATTTGTTATTTTGGACAGTGTTTTTATTTTTTCTTTAGCACTCACAATTAATAATAAATAATATTAGACTTTACTTATATCTCGACATGATTTTAAACCATCAAAACATTTTTTTCCTGAAAATCAAAGGGTTAACAAAAAATATACCACTCACTACATTTTTTAGAAGCTACAACTCTTTTCAAATTTTATTAATTTTCATTTGAAATTGTAATTTTTTATTTAAAAAAACAGAGTGATAAATAGTTAGAAAATATAACTTATTTTGCAAAAAAATAAAAAAATAAAGAAAATATAAGTTATTTTGATAACATTTTTCTCAAGAGATTGGGGCTAATTTTAACCAACTTAAAACACTTTTATTAATTGTAGTTATTTAAATAGTTAAGAGTAAAATTTAATAAATAAAAAATAATAAATATTACATTGATATTTTTAAACGATAACTATTCTAAAATCTATTTTTTTTAAAAGTGACGGTTAAAATAAATCGGAGAAAGTAACACTCCTCCGTTCCAAATTATATGTTGCTTTGAGAAAAATTTGTTCTAAATTATATACCATTTTATAATAGTAATGAAACATTAACATCTTAATTTTATATCTTCTTTCAATTATTTAATCTATTTTTCATACAAAATTAATTATAAATTTTAATACGTGTGTACCAAAACATGTTATAATTTGAGAAAAAGTATCAACTTTGATTGTAATAGGGGCATGAGCCGCAAAAGTGGATAGGAAAAAATGAAAATAAAACCATACATAAATCACACAGTAAGGGACGTTATATTCAGTAGAAGAAGTAGTTGAAAGCTCCGTCCATTTTATTTTTTCGATGAACACGAGGAAACACTTGACTTAACAAACAACACATTCTCACATTCACATTCATTCCTCATTCTCTTCAATCCAATTTTCCAACACAACAACAATGTCTCAGCTTCTTCAAACACCGTTCCTCTCTTCCTCCACCGTCCTCCGCCGCAACCGCACCTCCCTCTACCGCACCACACACACCACAAACCGCATCATTGTCCGCGCCAAGATCCGTGAAATCTTCATGCCAGCACTCAGCTCTACAATGACCGAGGGCAAGATTGTCTCGTGGATCAAATCAGAAGGGGACAAACTCTCCAAAGGCGACAGTGTCGTTGTTGTTGAATCCGATAAAGCTGACATGGATGTTGAAACTTTCTACGACGGTATCCTCGCCGCTATTGTTGTTGAAGAAGGTGATGTCGCCGCTGTTGGATCTCCAATCGCATTTCTCGCTGAAACTGAAGATGAAATTGAACTAGCTAAGTCCAAAGCTCTTTCATCTTCATCTTCATCTTCATCCTCTGCTTCTCCTTCTCCTTCTCCTTCTCCTGCACCATCACCCACTCCCACACCTGTAGAATCTCAACCGAAGAAGGTTGTTGCAGCAGCAGCAGCGGTTGTTTCAAAACATCCGGCTTCGGAGGGAGGGAAGAGAGTGGTGGCATCACCCTATGCAAAGAAATTGGCCAAGGAATTGAAGGTGGAGTTGGGTCAAATTATTGGGACTGGACCTTCAGGGAGGGTTGTGGCGAAAGATGTTGAGGCATTTGCAGCTACAGGGAGTGTTGCTGCTGCGGCTGCGGAGCCGGTGAAGACTGCGGTTTCTGGTGTTGAATTGGGGACTGTGGTGCCGTTTACGACAATGCAGAATGCTGTGAGTAGGAATATGGTTGAGAGTTTGGCGGTTCCTACTTTTAGAGTTGGGTATACTATTACTACTGATGCACTTGATGCTCTCTACAAGAAGGTAAAATTTTTGTTATTAATTTCATTATAATATACTCATAATGATTACATTTGATGCTAGCTAGATGACTATCACATTGGTTCTTTAGACATTATATATCTAATTACATAATTCACCACTTATTGGGATTTTTGATAAATGGATAATTAACTACGATCTTTTTAGAACTCGAATGATTAGGGGAAAAAGTGTTAGCAAAGAAAAGAAACTATCAGCAAATTTTCGCAAGTGTTATTGGTGAATTTCTGAGCTAAATAAAAGGAAATAATAGCCTATGAAGTATAAACATGGACAATAGACACAACACTGACATGTTGACACATGTAATAATTTGAGAAAATCAAATATTTTAATGTAACCACATGTGTCATTGTCGTGTTGGTGTCGGACACCGACTCATGTCAAACACGAGACACATTTAACATGAAGTGTAAATGCTACATAGATATTAGATGCTAGCCATGTATGATTAATTGTATGTTCATGAAGTTGTTGTTTTAACATGCTGCCGAAAGTTTACAATAGTTTGATATCTAAGTTTCCAAATTATTCTGTGAACACCTTGTACTTGGAGACTCGTGTTCAAACTGTTTGTACATGCTTATTAATTGGCTTATTATATTTTGTAAAATATCAGATCAAGTCAAAGGGAGTTACTATGACAGCATTGCTTGCCAAGGCTACAGCACTCGCGCTGGCTAAACACCCTGTTATAAACTCTAGTTGTAGGGATGGTAATAGCTTTACATACAATAGCAGCATCAACATTGCAGTCGCTGTGGCTATAGATGGTGGACTTATTACACCGGTGCTTCAGGATGCTGATAAGGTGCCTGATACTCTATTTTGACCTGCTTCTAATCTAACGTAAAATGGTGTTCATTTGCTAAAAAGGTTTATTTGATGTATATTATAGGTTGATGTCTATTCATTGTCAAGAAAGTGGAAGGAGTTGGTTGATAAGGCCAGAGCTAAGCAGCTGCAGCCTCATGAATACACCACAGGTACAATAATTATATATTTATTGGGATTTATTTTATGTCCATGCATTTTACAATTTATCATAGAATCCTTAAATTTGTGGGAAGGGACCAGGGCCATTGATAATTAAGAGAAATGCTAGCAACACACATTCTAACACACACTTTTCAACACACTCTCTTTGATTGGTTATAATTCACATGGGACCCACCAAATTTATATTAACGTCGTTCAAGTCTTATACTAAATGCATAGGATTTATCTTTGTCCAAAATTTTAAAAAATGGCATGGAGCTTTCAAAAAATAAATGACAACAGTGGAGTTCAAGATTGCTGTGAGCTGTTGTTTGTGTATACTATAAAATTAGTTAATTCTGGTCTACAAAACCTACTTGGTCTTATTCTGACTCTCCTGCAATGATGAAATCAATGACTGACAAAAGTTGATAAAATTCTTGAAGAAAAGTTTGGCTAACTTTGCACATATGCCATGTGTATACTATAGAAAAGTTTAGCTTTTAGGTATGGAATGTGGTAAGACACAAATCAAATGTAATTCGTGGGGCTTATGAAGTGGACTAATATTGATATTTGCAGATGTTCTCCTTTTTATTAATAAATGTCTAAAAGCTTCGACAATCAACATGTTATTTTAGTAGAATAAAGTTATAGCTATAAGCTAAAGAAAATCTGAGTTCAAATTGGGGCTTCCCTTACATAACTGAAGATTGCATTTGAGTCGTGGTCAAATTTTATTTTTTCAGTGGTAAGCTATATAATATGAGGGCTGGTGATTATGATGACAGAAAATCTGCACACACGAACTTTCTAGAGGTTTTGATGTTCCTTAGCTGTATTTTTGAAGTTTACAATTTGAAAGAGTGCTTTAAGGTTGGAAGAATAAATTTGGGTTTGAAAGAATTAACAGGAGAGCTAATATGGTTTGATCATGCCTTAGACTAGAGTTGTTAATATTGCGAGAACAGGGTTTACAGAGCATGAAATTAAGGATAAAAAGTTCGCCGAAGAGATAACTTGAAGTTGGATGCTGTTGTGGTCATAACATTCAACAGTAATGTATGGTCAGTTACAAATTGGAGAGAATTATAAAAATAAACACCTTACAATTTCATAAACAATAACAATAACGACCAATGCCTTATCTTATCCCACTTTAGGTAGGTCAGCTACATGGGTGGACTCCATGGAAGACCAAAATTTCAGTAAAATCATTTAACATAAGATCTTTTTAATAGCTTTTCCTATTTTTCCCCTCCTTTACCATTTTTAGTTTGGAAAATGCTTATAGCTATTAGCTACAAGCGAGTTAGACAAGAATCCTACATGGCAGGCAGTATATAACACATACACACGAATAACCACCCACTCTTCTATGTATGCTCAGTCAGAACTTGATTGTTCAAATATTTAATTGTTAAAGATTCTACTCTTTCTTGTATAAATCCTTTGTAACAAATAGCTGTACTCTTTTAGTTTTTGTATCTTTATGTTTTCAGGGCAGTTCATGGTGCTATTGTTTCCCCTTTTTTTATAAACTATAAATTGCTCCTAGTACAATTCTACCTCATATATTCGTTTTATTTGTTTCTGCCATGGTAATCTCTTGAAGTAGCAAAGTTACATATTATGCTTTCTGCCAAAAGAACAAGCTATATAATGTTTTTACTGTTGAACTTTGACATTCAGTTGGACTAATTTAGACTTTTTTCTTCTGATATTTGCCCTACCTCACTGATTTATGTTGTTTGTCTAGGTACTTTCACTCTTTCCAACCTGGGAATGTTTGGCGTTGATCGCTTTGATGCTATTCTGCCTCCTGGAACAGTGAGTAATCTTATTTGTGTTCTAATAAAAAACAATGATGGGCAACATGAGTTTGATTGTTCTGTGGATTTCTTTTTGTAGGGAGCAATTATGGCAGTTGGAACATCGCAGCCAACTGTTGTGGCTACCAAGGATGGTCGCATTGGCACAAAGAATCAAATGCAGGTACGAGTGTTCAGACATTTATATATGTTGGAGTATGACCTATTTATTTTTGGTTAAAAAATCGTAAATGCATATCCAGACTTCTGTTCTTTTGTAACTGAAGGAATGCAAATTTTCAGGTCAATGTTACGGCAGATCACCGTGTAATCTACGGTTCTGATCTAGCTCTGTTCTTGCAAACTCTGTCTCAGATTATTGAGGACCCTAAAGATCTTACTTTCTAGTCTCATTTTTCTATATTCTAATGCTGCATACAAAGGAAAAAGAGTTTATGATTCCTCTATTCGTGGATTACGGATTATTGATCGTCGAGTAGCACAATCTGAAAAGCCAAATTACTATCCACTCAGGATTGTGCAAAGAACAGGAGCAGAGTTTTGAATAGGAAAGCTGAGTTGTAGTTTCTTAAATGAGATCGATTCAAATATGCCATTTTTCGTTTTTCTTTAATACTGTCTGATTATAAATCTGTTTTTTTTTTGTTGCTCATTATTGTCCAATAATGTCCATTATTTATGTGAGCATGAAACTTGTTTTAGAATGCTGTCTAGAAAATTGAAACACTGATTGAACAAAGATTATGTTCTGAAGAAAAAAAGGTAGTGTGATGAAGATATTAGTGCTAAGTGTGATTGTTGTGACATTTAGTAGTAAGTGTGATTGTTTTTTTTTTTTTTGAAGGAAGTAGTAAGTGTGATTGTTGACATTTAGTATCGATGGCAATGACATTAATAAAAAAGCCGGTTCCACCAAATTTAGTGATACTTAAAGCTTCATTTCCCATATTGAACTTTTCTCAGTAGAAAAACCTATATTGTCCTAGCTATTTAGAAAGAAATTTCACACGAATACTTGTTCAAGTTCATTTTGTTTAAATTACGTGAGCTAAGCTAGTTTTGTGAGATTCAACTTAATAAAAAAACAACTAAAATCCTATTATTTTGTTTTGGTTATGCTGTATTATTGTTCTATCTTTTTCAAAAGTAACTTTTCTTCAAATAAAAAAGTAAGTCAGATCCCAAATATAATGTTTGCTATATAAGCTAAATATCTAAGATAGCAAACTGATTCACTTTACACACCTGCCATACTGTGACGTGAATAGCAAGAAAAACTTAATTTATTAAGCACCATAGAAGGATTGAACAAAATTCTTCCTATTTGATTTACTATATCTTTCGAAGATATTCACTACATCACCCAAAACAAAAGCTATAAAGACTTAATTCACCTCTTGAGAGTATGATTTTATCTAGCATTCAGCAACATCCTTAGCACAGTCTTCATCTTTGGTCTTGTATCAGAGGATGTGCTAACACAAACAAGAGCAATCTCCAGAATTTCAAGCATTTGGTTTCTAACAGATTGTGATGTTCTGCTAACATTCAAATCAAGAATGTAATCTTGATTTCTTGAATTACGCAAAACCCACTTTACCAATTCAGCTCCCTTAGTCACTGC
>Ga0099826_10003644_pt1 | contig 10541 bp, 4 predicted proteins | sample Mtrugardesep15_FD_76830 | JGI IMG/M metagenome (GOLD analysis project Ga0099826, IMG submission 76830) | Root nodule microbial communities of legume samples collected from California, USA - M. trunc garden sep15 | ecosystem: Host-associated > Plants > Roots > Nodule | place: USA: California...
CACTTTTTGTAAATATCTTTTCCCCCTTTTTTAATAAATTTTCGAGTTTGGCGGCACAGGATGGAGGTATCTCGGGGTGCCAACCTAGTTGGGATATCGATGATGCCTCCTGTTGTCTGTCCTCTCTCCTTGCTTAACAAAAATTTTTTTTTTGGAAAAAAAGTATTTTTTTTGAAAAATATTATCTAATTTTTTGTTTTCATTCTAGAGAAAATAAAAAAGATTTTATTTTGAATTTTTTTTAAGACTTTTGATTCCAGAATTTTTATTTTTAAATAAACCTGAACTTTTTAATTTCAAATATGTTTTACTAATTTACGAAATATATTTCTTATTTTTATAATTATTTTATTTTGCTGAACATTTTTTAATTTTAATTTTTTTCTCTAATTTTTTGTTTTTTTAGAAAATTTGGTTTATTTTCAAAAATATTTTGGTTTTTACGATTTCTTTATTTTCAGATTTTAATTTTTTTTTAAAAAATAATAAATTATACAATCAGCGTGCCACATAATCTGAGATGCATAGTCAGCGCGGCTGTAAGCATGCCACGTTAGCATTTTGTCCAGTCAGATGACCTCAGAGTCTAAAACGAAAGAATAAATTCATAAATATATACAAGGTCCGGAGTTCAAACTCCAAACAACATTAAAAAAGTAATAAATTCAAAGTTTTGTACAATATTTTGCCAAACAACTTTTAACTTAAAAATAACTTTAAAACTAAAAAAAAATAAAGAAACCAAACAGCTTTAACTTATTTCTTAAAGAGCTTTATTTTATCTTTGTTTTAAAGTAGTTTTTAGACCGTAAAAAAGTCTGGCCAAACGATACCTAAACTGAGTTGGGAAATTATTGATTTCCCAAGATTTTAAAATTATAGAGTCTTGTACTGCAAGAGGGGTGCTCTAGTTTAATAAAAAAGGTATGAAATAGATCCTCGACACTTAAGTGCGACACTTAAGTGCCGATGGAGTCTTTTATTTTTTTTAAATTACAACAGCATGAGTGAGACTGAATTTCAACATTTTTCGATAATAAACCGTAACCGATTTTAGATTTCTTCGATAATTAACTACCAAAAAACATTTTAATATTTTATATGTATTTTTCAACCAAATAAGATGCGTCAACAACTTTCCAGGGTAGAATCTTTATAACATCCCATTGTTTATTTTCTCTACGAAAAATGCAAAAAAAAAATGGAGGGACCGAAAGTTTTGTAGTGTATCAAACTCAAAAAGGTTCCTCGAAGAAAAAGGAATCTTATGTCAGAGAAAACGTAAAGTGACGTGGTTCAAAATTAGGCACGTGAAGTAATGTGTTTCCAACACACAAATAGTACGAAACATATTGGCCCTTTGTTTGCTAGTGAACGCACGGGTTATTCGTGCCCTCTAACTTATCTTTCTTTAATCACTTTCAAATCTAATCACTTTTCATTGCAGAGTTTGTCTACCACTAGACTACAATACTGTGTCTGCACCAAGATATTTTAATTTCTTCCTCGCAATTTTATAGTAACGTTTAAGTTTAAAGTTTATTTTTATTTTTAACCATAAAAAACTTTCAAGTTTATATCTTTTAAAAAAATAAAGAATAAATGAGTATGTTATGCGACATGTTCAAAGATTAATTTATCGTGAAACAGCATCTGTCTTAAAAGAATGAATAATTTTAGTAGGTACTCCATCCTTAAATTCAATACTCTCTTAAATTTTTTCTCCTTCAAATTTAACGGCATGAAATATTTCATTACCAACGTTCCTTATAATCAGGGGCATAGCTATGTATTAGGGAGGGTAGCTTTGGCTACAACAGAATTTTTTTGTTTGTATTAGTAAGTATATTTTTATGTTCAGTTACCCAAAAAAAATATATTAGCTATTTGTAAAGTAAAAAGAAATAAGGTATTCAAAAGATTACAATTTCTCTAATAGATTTATTTTATTTTATATGGACATTTTCACTATCTTACGCAATTTAAAAAAAAGTCTTATTAGCATCGAAAATTGTAAAGATAAAACTAATAAATAAGATTACTTAGTTATTTACATCGTAAGTATAGACAAAGTAAGTTGATGACAAATTTGACTTTTTGAAGTGTTGTTGAACTCAATTTTTTTTTAATAAATTGCTATTGTTAGTTTTTATTTTTTTGGTGTTACTGTGATTTACATTTTATATAAGTAAAATTATTGTGATTTTTTTTTTATAATTTTTTTTTGGTCTTAGATGAAGTGGTAATTTACTAAAATAAAATTCACACACAACTGTGAGGTCCCGGGTTCGAACCCAGGTCACGACGTCCGACCTTGCAATTTCAGTATTTGCCAGTTGAGCTAGGACTTCTAGACTTTTTCTTATAAATTAAATTCAATATAATAATTTTTATTTCTTTTTATATTTAGCCACCCCGTGCTAGCTAGCTTTGCCGCTGCTTAGAACACCTATTAATAATAATATTTACAAATGCATATTGCATTGACCCATAAGCACTTTATCATGAAAGTCTAGCTCATATAGTAGTATATTCAGTTTCATTTATTTTATAATAACAAAATCCAAAAATTATTTTAACATATTACCGTAGAAAATATTAACGTATCAATCTGTTCCTTTTTTGAAGATTAATTATTGATAGTATAATGAGTGTGCTATTTGAAAAATAATCCAATCAATTACTATGACTATTGATGTACGTATCCAAAATGCCTCCCACTTGTCTTGTCCCCCTCTTGACTCTAATTGCATATATATATCTCTCACCCTCCTCCACTTCATATATGTCTATAGCCATATCCATTTACTATAGTAATTGTCTTTTCTCTTTTTCATCTTTAATTTTTCATCAATGGATCAACTTGAACCTTCTTTAATTTCTAATACTTCCCTAGTTTTTTCACTCATGATCACCTTGATCATCACCATAATATTAATAATTTTTTTCACTACTATTTTTTCACATCTCACATCATGTTTTCACAAATTTTTTAGTAGTGGTGTGTTATGTAGTTGTGAAATTTGCCAAGCTTATCTTAATTCAAGTTGGTCAAAAGATTTCAACAATCTTTGTGATTGGTATGCTCATCTCCTAAAAAGATCACCAACAAAAACCATCCATATACATGTCCTAAGAAACATAATCACCGCAAATTGTGAAAACGTTGAGTACATACTCAAAACAAAATTCGAAAACTACCCTAAAGGAAAACCCTTCTCAACAATCTTAGGTGATTTTCTAGGTCGTGGTATCTTCAACGTGGATGGTGATTTATGGAAATTTCAAAAGAAGATGGCAAGTTTAGAACTCAACAAACAATCCATAAGATCTTTTGCCTTTGAAGTTGTCAACAACGAAATCCAACATCGACTCATCCCTCTACTCCAAAACCAAAACCAAAACAAAAACAAAGTTGTTTTGGATTTGCAAGATGTTTTCAAAAGATTCTCTTTTGATAGTATTTGTAGATTTTCCTTTGGTTTAGACCCTATGTGTTTAGAAACATCCTTACCCATGTCGGATTTTGCTCTTTCTTTTGATCTAGCATCAAAATTATCAGCTGAAAGAGCCATGGTTGTGTCACCAATAATTTGGAAGATCAAAAGATTTTTCAACATGGGCAGTGAAAAAGAGTTAAAAAAAAGTATTAACATCATTAATATGTTAGCAAAAGTTGTTATAAATCAAAAGAGAAAATTAGGTTTTTCCCATCACAAAGATTTGTTGTCAAGATTCATGAGTACTACAATTCATGATGACATGTTTCTTAGAGACATAGTCATAAGTTTCTTATTGGCTGGTCGTGACACCGTGGCATCATCACTCACAAGTTTCTTTTGGTTATTAGCAAAAAATCCGGAAGTTGAGAAAGAGATTTTGTTAGAAGCAGAAAGAGTAATTGGACCACATGATGAAAAAAATAATTTTGGTGTAACGAATTTTGAACAACTTAGGAAGTTGCATTATTTACAAGCTGCAGCACATGAAAGTATGAGACTCTATCCACCAATTCAATTTGATTCAAAGTTTTGTTTGGATGATGATGTTTTACCAGATGGTACAAAAGTGAAAAATGGTACTAGGGTTACTTATCATCCTTATGCAATGGGTAGGTTAGAGGAATTGTGGGGTCCAGATTGTTTAGAGTTTAAGCCTCAAAGGTGGTTGAAAGATGGTGTGTTTCAACCTTCAAATCAATTCAAGTACCCTATTTTTCAAGCTGGGTTGAGGGTTTGTATTGGTAAAGAAATGGCTTTGATGGAACTTAAAAGTGTGGCAATTTCTTTGCTCAGAAAGTTTCATATTGAATTGGAAGATACTACAATGTTTCATGGTAACCCAAGATTCTCTCCTGGACTAACTGCCACTTTTGCTTTTGGTCTTCCTGTATTTGTTCGTCCAAGAGGAACCAAGTGAATAATCCGTACTACTATATATGTATCAAACTTGTCCTTATGTATACCTAGTATATTTAGAATTTATGGTCCATATTTGGATTTGTGTGGACATTTATATATGGTCCATATTGTTTGAAGATTAAATATATATGTGAGGTCAATTTATTACTCTCTCATATTAAGAGATTCACGTTTAGAGTAAGATAAGAGTGAAGGGCATTGTTAACCACTAAAAATACTAGCATGTGTTGGTGTTGGTGTGGATTCTCTTGTATTATATTAGGGTACAATATTAAATGCTTTTGAGGTTGCTGCTGTAGCGCCGTTGTTTTTTGACTATGCATGTGGATATTGATTAATGGAATCAACATGATTAATTTTATTTTAGTGGGCAACAAAAGTTAATTATGACATGTTTGTTTTGTCTCTATTTTTTTATTCATGTTATAGGTAAGAATTATACGGCTCTACTTGTTACAAGAAAGAGATAGCAGAAAGTATGCATAAAAAAATAAAAAATTTATTGATAAATTAAAATGAGAATATAATAAAAGAAGAAGTTTAAATAATCCACTTTATTAATTTGATGTTATTATTCTTAATCGACACTTAAAAATGCATGGAGAGAGCAATTATAATTTCCATCTAAATATCTTTTGAATCGAAAGGATGTTAGCTTTAATGATGTAATTTCAAAATGATGTAATTTCAAAAAATAAACTTATATTTTGATGTGAACGGGAGAAAGCAATATCAGATAACAAACGGCGATAAATTGAAGGAATGCAACCGGAACGTCGTTCTCTGTCAAATAAATTTTAGGTAAGTTGCCCATCTTTGATTTATTTATGTTGTTTCGAGACTTTGTAGTCAAAGTATGTCCATTTGGTTCCCGTTATGATGGGGATAAACGAAAGAAACCTAGATTGGACACCCTCTGTCCTTTTTTTTTTTATAGAAGTAGTTTACAAAAATCACGAGTGTTAAAGAAAAGTTGTTGGAGTAATAAAATTGTCTAAAATGTGTGTAATTATTACAAGATTACCCTTGATTAAATAAGTATTTATTGTTAACTTTTCATATACCAAGACAAATTGACAGTATTAATAAGGGGTATATTTGGAAAAAAGAGTAATCAATGCATCTAGAAATTTGTATATGATCTTATATTCAGAGACAATTATTTTTTTGTAAACTACTCATATAAAAAAGGACGAAGGGAGTAATTCTTTCATCAATAGGCAGTGATGTTTCAACTTAAACAAACAAGGTAAGATCAATGGCTTATATGTGGATCGTATTGAGATTTGATGAATGCGATTGGCAAAACTGGTGTATTGGAGGGGTGTAAGCTGTGTTATCTATCTAGCTGCTTTTTTATACCCTTAAACTGCTGCAATGATGTCTTACTAGAACATAGGATTCATTCAAATGAGGTGGTAATTCTCATTAAGATCATGGTGGTCAAAGAAGATTGGTTGGAGGCTTCTTTACAGAATGTCTCTATTGTATGTTGTATTTGTGTATGTTCCCTTTTGATGCTATAAGACTTTGTAATGTGTTCTTGTCCAATCTTAAACCATTCGTATAGTGTTTGGATTGTATCCTACGCCATTGTTGTAGTCATTGTATATGTAGCACTTATACTACTAAAAAAGCAAAAATTAGTGAAGAAAATTTAGATGGAAAAAACGTGAAATACCTCTCTAATTCTGTCATTAAATTTTGTGACCAAAATATTTGTGAGAGTTTTTATTTTTTCCGTCACTAATTTTCCTCCATAATTTTGCTTTTTCTAGTAGTTAATTATTCTATGTAAAAGACTTTGTAATGTGTTCTTGTCCAATTCTTTTAGCTAGCAAGTGATTGTGTAGGTTCTCTGTAACTCTTCATATATGGGTGGAGTTTTTTTTTTTACTATAATGTTTAGTTTGGACGATTATCAATAAACTTCCAAATTCTTGGAAGGAAAAATAACGAGATTTCTTAAAACTATTAATTTGCCTTTACCCATTTTATGAGCAATGGTTTTGCCTTGTTTCCTTATTATTAATAAATAGTAGTCCCTTTAGCCATCTAGGGAATTGATTGATGATATGCTTATGAGCTGAGTCATAGTATATGCATATTAGTTATATTTAGTTGTTACGATATATGTATTTGAATGAGAAAGTTCAATTATTTGGCCATTAGATTAATTGAAGAGCACAATTTTATCATATACTTTTAACATTGGATTAATTTTTTTACACCTTCTATCACCCTTCTCTCTTCTCCCCACCACAAACAATATCAAACACATTGTTGTTAAAATCGTGACTTAATTTCTAAAATTTAGAATTTTGTGACTTTATTCAGCTTCAACGACTCAAATTTATAGCAGAATCTCCAAAACAAGCAAAATCCTATCAAAATTGCACAAAATTGTGAAATCCGTTCAAAATCGCAGGATTTTGAGAGATTTTGTTCATTTTTTTTTTATAAGGGTCAATTTTTTTACCCGATTCGTCAAATGATCCGATTTGAATCAATGACCCGGTTTCATAAATACCCAAAAGGCTAATTTTTTTCATTCTTTCACTTCCCCCACACTTCCTCATTAGTCACACAGTTCATCTAGTTCAAAATGAACTAAACCTAACTATATTGTCTCCTTCCTTCAATCAATCATCATTTCCTTCAATCTATCATTGTTTCATCTTCAATCCATCATCCATCATCTTTTCCATTTCTTCTTTACATAGATTTCATATTTGTTTGTCTCCATCGATTGTTTATTTCAACATCATCAACATCTTGCTGATTTCTTCAAGCTCTGTTTTCATTTGGTATGGATATACTTTATTTTGCTTATTTCATTTCCATTTGCTTTCTATTATAAGTTTTCATTTCCATGTATGCTATTATAAGCTATGTTTCCATTTACTAAGTTCTTACTTTATTTAGCTTTCCAAAAAAAATGGTATACTCTGTTTCACTATGTTTCGTTCCTCATTATGTTCATGATTTCGTTTTGCTTATTTCGTTTCCATTTGGTAAAAATCGATTATTTTGTTCAAAATGGTGAATGATTTAATCTGCTTCAACTTTCCAGTCATGGCTTATGTTGTTCGCGTTTTTGCGATTTTGGGTTACTGAATACTCATTGTGCTCTCTGTTTGTGGTCTTAGTTTTTTTTAGAGATGGGTAGTACCAGTGGATGCATGCCTCCTCCTCCTCCTCCTCCATAATCAAAATCAACTACTTAGGTGACTGTGAGAGGTACTGGGAAACGTAGGAAACCTGCAAAAAATGCCTCTGACCAAAAACAGGATGTGGGGTGGGAACATGCTACTCAGGTTGAAGTTGAAGGAACACTCAGAATCAGGTGCTACTATTGTCTGGACAATTTTGCTTGCGGTATTTTTCGATTTAAGCACCATTTAACAGGTACAAATCACCATATTAAATCATGTGTAAGTGTCCCAACTGATGTTTGTCAAACAATGTGTAATATTGTTAATGACTTACAAACCAATTTGATCAAGAAGAGAACTCGTGGTGAAGAAGTTTTAGTAGAGGTTGGTGTGCAAGATACAAAAAGGAAAAAGGTATTGTTAGGCTTTTAGTCTTTGCCTTGAAACTTAATAGCCTTACTCACTTGTGATCAAGTATTTTGTCAGGCATCTAGGATTTGCATTTAAGTATTTTGTCTTGATTATTTAGCATTATTATGACTACTAAAGAATACAACATCCGGTCACTATTATAAGCAAAAATAAACATTTTAGGTTCATTGATGTGTAAAATCCGCAAGTGCACAGTTTTACCGAAGTAGTAAAAAGAGTATCGTTCCGACAGGGAGTTGTTGTAAATTGATTAGATGAAAGATTTAGGGTTTTAAAAGTTGGATTTTTAATCTATTGAAAATAATAATAAAAAGCGCCTTGAGATTATTGGTTCATCATAATGACAAATCTTTCACAATCCAAACCTATATACTAATTTTATGTTAGACCTATTTCTAAAGACCGGTTTCTCTAAAGCCTATCAAGGTTTCTCTCGAAATCAATGAGTGTGTTTCAACAATAACCACGCCTATTCTCATGGTTGATCATTGTTGAAACCCATTAAGAACGAAACTTTAAGGTCTCAAGGTTTCCTAGACTATTCTCATGTTTCGGAAACCTTGTCTAATCTCACATGTCCAATACTAACCTTCTTCTTTCGATACTTCGGTTAGTATTTGAAATAAGAGTTTCGAACGGTGAGATTAGATTAGAAAAATAGGGTTTACATAAAATTAGGGTTCTAGGCTTGGTTTGAATAGGATTAGGTCATTAGACTCATCCAACAATCCCAAAACAAAGAAGTCTACTCACTCATGTTCATTGTAGACATAGAGATTAAGAAGAAGAACATGAAAGTAAATAACAAGAATAATAAAAGCAAGAAAATAAAAACTTTGATTAATGGAAATAATTGTCACAAAGAATTCCCAAGAACAAAAGATGAGAAATAAGGTCTGATGGCTGCTCTTCTTCAAAAAAAGGTCTGATGGCTGCTCTATTTATAACCTAAAGCTAGCTTAAGCCCTAAGAAAAGGAATAAGAATTACAAAGCAAGCAACCCATGGGCTTTTAGGTATGAAAATAACTCAAAATAGCAGCCTGGAACCTTGGCACGACTGTGCCTAGCTTGGCATGGGCCGTGCCAAGTCTTGAAACAAAACAGCAAAAAGGAGCAAACCATCGCGCACAACCGTGCGCCTGCAGGCACGGCCCGTGCCAAACTCTCTGGAAAATGGCACTTTTTGGAATCTTGGAGGCACGACCATGCCCGATATTTTTGCACAAGATCTTCATATTTTCGCATTCAATCAGCTCCAAAACCCCTTTCTTTTGCTCCAAGACTCAATCATTCACATATTTGTTCTTGAAATTAAATAACAAGCAATTGGAGTAACAAAGCTCTAGAAAGTGAATTAAAACACATAAAATCTAAATAAAACATACTAAAATAAACACTTGAAAACACTAATTATTGACTTATCATTGATTTTGCTTATAATAGTGACCGGATGGTGTATTTGGCAAATAGGCTTTGACTATATTCAATTTATAACATATGTTCAATATTATTTTTGTTTTGGTAGAATCCTCGATTTTAATTGCGATTTTACGATTTTTCTATTCCCTTTCAACCTGAAGTATAGTCTTGATTTTGACAACCTTGATCAAACACACCATAAACTCTCCTCCCACCATCATCAGCTTTGCAAGATCAAATCAACCATGGCTACCATTCCAACAACTTAAATCACACATATCTTCACACAATAAAACATACAAAGCAACATAGCATCAATGGGATTGATAGCATAATAAAATCAAACAAATAAAGAAACATAGAAAGCTTAATCATTAATATAACCCTTTTGAATCATCATTACAACAATAGAAAGGTTATAATTAGAGAATGACACCAATTCAAATTTCTAATCAAAATTCGAGATTAATTACTACAAATATTATTATGCTTCTTTACGATCATGTAGATGAGGAATGTCTTGATTTGTTCAGAACGAACTATTCTATATTCATAATTGGTTATAGCAAAAAGGGTTAATATGTCTTTATCCCCTTGTAATATAAGGTCATTTCTGGTTTCCCTTTCTGTAATTTTTTTTTATTCACCCCTCTGTAATTTTTTTTATTTACCCCCTAATAGGCCAAACAAAAACCAACTTTTTTTTCAAGAAATTTTCGTTTTTGTTTGGCCTATTAAGGGGGTAAATAATATTTTTTTATAGGGGGTGAATCAAAAAAAAATTTACAGCGAGAAAAACCAGAAATGATCTATATTACATGGAGTAAAAACCTATTAACCCTAAAAATACTATGTGAAAATGAAAAACTTCATAAGCAAATATAATATTTTTTGTCTTATTGTTTTAAATAATTGAAGAGGTTTCAATTATTGGTGGTGTTTTTGTGAAGGTGGTTGCTGGTTGTGGGAGGTGTGGAACCTGGAGTGAGACGGGCCACAAATGTGGGAGTGTAGAAATTGTCTTAACATTCCGTAACATTTTCAATTATGATATTATGAAGTTTTTTAAGAGACATTAGTGTGTTATTTTTCAGTTATGATTTGTTTTCAAGA
>Ga0099826_10003645_pt1 | contig 10540 bp, 8 predicted proteins | sample Mtrugardesep15_FD_76830 | JGI IMG/M metagenome (GOLD analysis project Ga0099826, IMG submission 76830) | Root nodule microbial communities of legume samples collected from California, USA - M. trunc garden sep15 | ecosystem: Host-associated > Plants > Roots > Nodule | place: USA: California...
CAAATTATGAACAGATTGGCTCTTCTGTAAAATAAAATTGGTCAAAGGGGTCTTTGAGATTAATGATAACTTGAGAAGATCAACTACCTATACAAATGGAATAAGAAATAATAAATTAGAGAAAATAATCAATATTCAAATATGATATATATATTTATATATAGATAGATGACATAGAAGCTGAAAAAACATGCCTCTTTCTTGCTGATGTCAACGGCTTGTTCCTCAATAGCATCAATAGTCTCAACTCCAAGCTTTTGAAGTATATCTAAACTTGCTCCAAAAACATTAGGCATAACACAAAGATCGTCACAAATGATAAAAGTAGCATTTTCCTTTACAAAACCGTTTTCTGGATTTGAATCTTTAGGGAATACTTCTTTGTTCATTGCTTTCCCACAATAGCAATCTTGATTTCTAAAAATGCTGAAAAGGCGTCCTCTTACCTTTTTGCTACAATCCCAATTCTCACACACGAAGAACTGCAAGGGTTCTGTGTCGTCTATATTAAGTTTCAGCTGTCGGCAGTAATCTTCCATGGAGTTTCTTGGCTTGAGTAGCATTTCTTTGCAGGTATGAGACCATAGATATTTTTCATCAAGATCTTTCACACTTTGATAAAGTGAGCTCAGGCTACCAAATTTCGCTGCTTCAATATTTGACTCTTCAGCCACGAGTCTTGCAATAGTACCTAAAGGCAGTGTTAAGAAGCTGAAGAGAGCATCAATAAAATCCTTCCCCGCTTCAGCATACACAACTTTGTTCTTTTCTCTGTCCACCAAAACTCTCAAGCGAACATTATCAACTTCTTCAGCTGTTTCAGTTTGAATGGAAGCCATGGTATATCAATGGAAGCACACACAAAATACAGAGAGATCCTAAAACAACTATCCAAAATGTGCTTATATAATAAAGAGATTTTTTTTAATTGACGTTTCTTTCTTCTATGAAAAGTGAAATTAAAAGTTACTACTACCACGTCAATGTTTTATAGTTTCTAGGCGACTTTGAAAAGCGAAATAAAAAATTTAACCATATTCACATGAGATAGTGGAACCATTAAAAGCCTTGGTTAGCCAAACGAAACACTTGATCATTTTGTATGCTTGATTAAAAACGTAGACAGATAACAATGGGTTTGGGGCTATCCAATGGACAAGGGAAAAACTCCGTGGAATTAAAAGCGATAATGGAAATGACTTGTGTAACGTTGCTCCAAGCTAACCACAATAGTATCAATGTACTTAAAAGTTTTTTTTTTTTTTTCTTTCAAAGAGTAACCTAATCTTGGTACCACTTTTTTTTTTAGGGTAATGTTAGTACCACTTATAATCTCTTTGATGTTGGGTTATTATTTAACCCTTTCGGTCATTATTATAACAAAATATCTTTAATTCATTAAATGTTGTATGTAGTTTTTAATAAAGATCATATATAAAATTAATTGAATGAATATAAAATGTAAATTTTTACTTGTAATAATGATCCGAAAGGGTATAATCATATCCATCATCTACAAAATTGTTTATCTTTGTTGTTAAAAAAAAAAAAGAGGTCACCAACTTTTTGTTGTTCATTAATGGCCAAGATAATATTTTAAGGTGTCGTCCCCCATGCATGGCCTTTATGGGTCTCGTACGGAGCATGACTACCATTTTAATATTTTTTTTTGCGCAAAATAAATTGCAGCCCTTGGATGTTAGTGAATGGATGTGATGAATGTCCCCCAGAAAGATTTAAAACAATAATTGTCAACTGAGTGTAGATTTGTTTCCTAAACACATAGCTCCATAGGACTCTTCGCTTGAACCAAACGGCTAACCTCCACCCTCTTCTCACTACCTCCTACCCCCTCGCATTGTAACATAACACCTTCATTGAAACCACTCTCCATCCCCACCCCGCTGACACAACCACAATCAACCCTCTTCCTCAACAATCGTACTCCCTCCAACACCTCCCACTGACCTCCACTTTCCTATGGATCACATCCTTTTATATATGTTAAAAAGAATACAACCATAGTGGAGCATTTAACCTATTAATCTCAACCGTTGAAAATATTCAACTTACATCCAATGGATCACATCCTTTTTGCAACAAAATAAAAATAAAAATCAAGTCATGCATCGATAGGAGACCCATGAAGGTCATGCACCTTAGCCTTTGCCATATTTTAAAAGGGTAATTTCTTTCTTTGGATAAAAAGAAAAAAAAAAACAACTACTCCTTGGAGTAACTTTTTCTTTTTCTAAAAAAAAAAAATTGGTTTCTTCATTTCATTCTTCATAATGATAATGATTACAATTACCACTTGCTTAGTTGCTTATTTACTACTACTAATATATTAAAGTTAATTACCACCAAAATTCCTTAATTAACCTCGTTTAAACTCATAATTTTCCAAATTTTATGGGTTAGTGGCCTGTTACAACTCATAATAAAATTCTCTAATTAACCTCAGTTAAACTCATAATCATGGTAATTTTATATTGCTATTATATTAAAGTTAATTTCCACCATGTTGGTCGATATGATGAGAAGATAACATACCAGAATGTTATGAATATATAGCTTCTAGTTCAAAAGTGAAGCTCTTGAAGAGTTGAAGTGTTCAAGAGATTCAAAATATTAATTGAGAATGAGAGTAAAGAAGCAATAAAGATTTTGAGAACATTTGGGAACTTTTTAATGGTTGGTTTTGACTCAACGTTATCATTTATCGTATTTTCAATCATTATTATGTCTATTGAATAACAAAATAATAAGGAAAAATAATATAAATAACTCGTGCAACAAGCTAACAAAGAAAAAAAATTGATGCAAAATTTGAAAACAGAGCATTACCCCTACCTGCGTGACTTAAGTCACGTTGCCCCTAACACCTGTGTGAGTTAACTCACGTTGGCCCAGCGTGAGTTAACTCACGTTGATCATGCTTCTAGAACTGACAAACAAACTCAAAAAACCAGCAAAAACAAATGAGTTAAGATGATACATTACCTGATTTTTTCTATGTTTGATGAATGTAGAAACTTGTTTTTTGACGATTTGCAGTGATTTGAAATGAAGATTTTGACAAAAAAAATCACACTTTTTGGAGGCAAAGGAGGAAAGAAAATGGTTGTTGGAGTCAAGACCGATGAGTTTTGCACCAAAACAGTACAAACTGCAGCTTGAGTTAAGTCACGCTGAGTGTACTATCAACATGAGTTAACTCACACCGAAGTTCTTTATCGTGACTTAAGTCATGTGGGGTAGTTTCGTCCATTCAATTGGAAATGAACAAAACTTGATGGGAGAAAAACAACTTTTCTAAATAAATAAAAGAAAAGTAAAAAAGCCCGCTATAACGTTATAAAAAGGACAAATAAAGTGTTTAAAAAAAAAACAAATTATAACGATTGTTGCTCTGTTTATTATCGATCGGTACACACCCTTTCCATCAATTCATTCGCTGGTTTTCTTCCTTTTGATTCCTCATGGCTACACCCGATTACACCTTTTTAACAGACCTGGACGAACTTGAACTTGATGATGGTGCGGATTTGGATTTTGATGGCGACCTGAACTCTTACCATGATAATTTGTTGCGCAGAAGCCAGCAGCGATATACTGATATCCTGCTAAAACTACAGAAAGCTGAGGAAGCCGATTCAGATGTCGTCCTTGGAGAATACAAATTAATTATGGAGTGTAATCTTTTGTCAGCTCAAATTGATAATGAAATTGTTATATTACACAATTTTATTCGCAACAAATATTGCTTCAAATTTCCTGAACTTGAGTCGATAGTATATCATCCTGTCGATTATGCTCGTGTCGTTAAGAAGATAGGAAATCAAAATGAAGGAGAAGAATGCAATGGTAGAATAGAAGTTAGCCAAAGCCAATTGGATGCAATTCGGAATTGCAGAAGAGAGCGGTTTAGGTAGTTTATGTTTTACCAGATTTGACATGTCCTGAAATTATTTACTTTCGTAGTGCTTTGCGGTGTTGCTAGTTTCTGTTTTACCAGATTTGACAAGTCCTGCAATTATTTACTTTCGTAGTGCTTTGCATTCTTTATTTCTAATTGTGATGGCTAACTTTAGTCACCTCTTTTCAATGTACTTTGGATATGATTTCTATTAAATATATTAATAAATCACACATCCATATTATCATGTTTTCTCCTTATTATTTTTATGTTATTGTTTTCTCCTTATTTTCTTCTATTTTTATGTTATCGGGTTATGGAATGCTTGGTCAGGCTGGCAGTGGCAGGCTTCGTGTTTCAGTAGGTCAATGCAAACTTGCTGCAAAAGTGGCTAGGAACTGAGGGTCATCATGTTTGTAAAGATAAGTGTCATTTTATCTTTTCAAAATACTAGGCAACTGATGAAGGCAACTTCAATGGCTTAATGTTACACATGTGGTGAATGTAATGTATTTGTTTTAAGGAATTTGATCAGAGGGTTACATTGAATTTTAGTTTATGTGGTTTTAAGATTGTTAGTTATATTATTTGTGCTTCAATTGAGTTTGAAGTTTGTGTTGTGTTTGTTTAGATAAGGATAATTTGTGTTGAAGTTATGTCTGAATTTTGCATGGTTCTTTTTTTGTTGGAATGCTAAATTCGACTATGGTTGTAATGTAATGTATTTGTTTTAAGGAATTTGATTAGGGGGTCACACTGAATTTTAGTTTATGTGGCTTTATGGTTGTTAGTTAGTTAGTTTATTTGAGATTAAATTGAGTTTGAAATTTATTTTGTGTTTGTTTAGATAAGGATAGTTTGTGCCTCTATGGTCATAATAATGAAAGCCGAGAAATAACTCTGCCAGCAGAGGAAGTTCCGCCAGAACTACCTGAGCCAGCTCTTGGAATCAATTTTTCTCGAGATGGCATGAACCGTAGATATTGGTTTTCTCTTGTTGTTGTGAACAGTGATTCATGGTTTCTTTCTGTGGCGTTCTATCTAGGAGCTCGTCTTAACCGCAATGAAAGGTACATTCTATCTAGATTTAGTGGAGATGTGTGCACCTTACATATATGGTCATAATTGAAGTTCATTGTGGCTCTCTATTACATTCTTGTGCACCTTGTTTAGTGTTAAAAACTATGGTTTGCGATTGGTGTTTGTGGTGGTTGTTCAAATTTTTGTGGTTTGTTGATATCTGAATATGTGATGCTGGATAGGTAGTATATATATGTGCATTGGTTTATTGCAGTACAATGCGTCTTAAGACATTCTTATGTTATGAGCAACATTAGCTGAGGTCAGAGTTCAGAAAGTTAACAAATATAAATGTGAATTTTAGATTGGCGATGGGAGTGGTCATCTTGACTACTTTAATAGCCTACTTCAGTTTTAACCGGTGTTATCAATGGTCGATGACAGATTATGGCAACAATCTGCCATAGAAATTTGGCATTGTGGCCGATGGTAGTACTTACCTCTGTATTAACCGTAAATGTGATGACATTGGAAGGTTGAATTTTCATTTTGATGCAGCATGAAAGTTATGACCTCGGTTAGAAGTTTGCACCTTCTATGTTTCAATATAAGTCAAAATAAAAAAATAAAAAATGGGGTTTTCCTTTTCACCGCTCTTGTATTTGAACTGCCTTGTCTTAGTCTCAAGTCTCCTCAATCTTGATTCATGGTTTCCCTTGTTCAACCTATTGTGTTATAACCATCGACCTTAACAATCAACTCCGAGAACGGAGCCACAATGTGATTCAATTGGTAAAGTGGATTGTAGTCACCGATGTCTGCTGCTATGAGTGTATCATAGTGACTCTGTTATAGGTTTTCCTGCGTTGACAAATATTCACACTTCAAAGTGTGATATTTTAAGTCTTTCTTAGGTTTTATGATGTTGATTGTTGAACAATTTCTGTGTTATGATTTCACATTTTGAGATGGTTTGTTGTCAATTAGAACAGCTTGGTATCCTTTTATGTTATATGCTATACGAATTTCAGTTTTTAAATATTTTATGCAATTTGAACATGCTTATGTTCTTAAATCGGCGGCTATCTTGTTTTTCCTCTTGAGGCTTTCTCTTCCTTTCGAATCACTGCAGTTGAGATTCATACAGACTTTAGATTGAATCTATTCACTGTGGCATTTCTTTTCAACATCTATTGCAACTTCACAAATGGTTCCTTATATTGATGGTTTCCCTGATTCTTTATGGCAAGAAACTTTTGTTTAGTTTGTGTTGAATAAAAGAGAAAAGAGAGACATTTGATGAAAACCGTGTGTCTGAATTCTGAAATACTGAACCCATGAAGTATTTCCTCTGTCAGAATCGGTCTTGTTGCTCTAGTAATAGAAGTGGCCTTTTGAGCACTTTTAGGAATCGAAATTGCTCTTGTGGTTTGATTCAAGAAAACAGATATGTCAAGGAAACGGCTACATTTATCATTTTTGATAATCTTTATGTTATGCCTAACGTTATCGGAACAAGTGTTCGTCTACTTCAGGACCTTCGAGTCCGAAACATTCAAGCTATTGAGGAAATAACTTATCTCATCAGTGCAAAAGAGGCATGCTTTCTTGGCTTGTACATATCTTTGTTGTTGATTTTTTTATTATTTATTTTATATTTGATATTTGATTTGTGTAGGTACTTGATCTTCTCAAGCTGTCAATGCTCTCAAATACTCCTTTAACTGATTTTATATTTAGGAATAATAATCAATTCCTTCGTAGTAACTTAAGACACCAATCTGAATTTGTGATTGGAGATGTATCACCATATGAATTTAGACAAATGTCTGTGAAAGTCCTGCTGAGAAGATCAACAAGAGAGGTTTTGTATGCTGAAGCTGAGGAAGATTTTGCGGACTTTATTTTGAGTTTTCTCACTTTCCCCTTAGGAGGAGTGGTGCATATGATTCAAGGATTTTCTTCTATAAGCTGCATTGATAATTTATACACCAGCATGACTGCGTTGAGTTTAGATAGATATTTGATGTCACAGGACCTTAAAAACAAACTGGTGAACCCTCTGTGTGCCGCACAATTTGAGCTCAGGAACCAGATATTACCAATATCTGCAGTTTCCTTACCTTTATATTATTGTCATACTTACCAATTGAAGAATGTTTACGGGTTCAGGGGGTCTGTCCCCTGCACTCTTATTTCTACACCGAAGTATATAAATGATTGTATCACTCAACAAAATACACAATTGTCATTTGTTGAAACTAAGTTTTGTATGTCAAAATCATCAAATTCTGGAGAATATGCTAGAGGACTGTCAATGTTCATGGTCACAGACAACTTGGTTGTGACTCCAATGTCTTCTGTAACTGTTCTTTCATATCTAATTACATCAAACGTTCCTCTATCTGACTTAGAGGAAATGGTCATCAGAATTGGTGTAAAGGAGGTAAGAAACATCCTAATAATTTGATCCTTGTCATTCATCGTTATTTATTTTCATTAGCTTAGATTGCACTGATATTGATTTGTATTTTTATGTTATTGTAGGGTCTCATCATACTAAAAGCTTCTTTGATCTCGACTTCTGCTTTAACAAATGGTCTCAGCCAGATTATAAGAACTAATCTTGGAGAATTGTAAAACATTTGATATGCAGCTTTTGTTGCTTGATAGTTGTTGATGGACATGAATTCCATCAATATTTTGTCTTTTTATTTTCCTTTTTGAATCTGACAATGCTATCGTTTCATTTCTTATATAAAAGTATTCAGTGCTCTTTTCTTAACATATCAGATAAAATGAATTTTACATTGTGATTTTTCTTACATTATAAGGTTTTGTATAAAATAGCTTTTTTTAAGTACCAAAAGGGACTAACTGCTAAGCCCAAACATGTAAAAACCCTAGAAACCTTTAAAAAAAATTAACATCATCATATTGTAAAGCAAAAACAAAGAATCAAGTCATTAAAGTAAGTTCATAAATTGGTTACATAAAAGGAAAATGTGTTAATTGATCCAAAAAATAAGGGATCCTATATGTATGTATGTATGTATGTATGTATGTATGTATGTATGTATGTATGTATGTATATGTTGTAGTGTCGATGTCCTATATTTTCAACATTAGCGACATATACTCTGTTACAATAATACGTACTAATAAATTTTTTATAAAAACGCAACGTTTGGATTATAAGATTTGATATTACATGTTACAGAAACAAAAAGTAGACATCCAAACATACCACCTCAAATTTTATACATTTCAAATATTAAAAAAACTTGCACAAGTTGTCCTGGATGAAGTAGAAGCAATTCTTACCCACCAAATCTATATAGTAAAACCATGCTTTCCTCCAATAAGGATTGATGTACAAAACAGTTGCAATTACCAACAACACTGATGTGTATGCCACAACAAAACTCACACGGAAAACATACATGTCCACCAAACTATCATTACCTCCGTCATTGTTCAAGTCATTTGGTAATGTAGCAGGTGCTTGCCCATTTGGATTGCAATTTTTTGGCAGTGGAAGTCCACAAAGAAATTGATTACCCTCATAGCTACCTTCATCAAAAGTAATAAACTGCCCTTTCCTTTCTGGTGTTGCACCTGATAAATTGTTGTGTGCCACGCTGAACACTTCAAGGGAGGTTAATCCACTTAGCTGAGGAGGAATTTGGCCACTCAACATGTTGAAAGAAAGATCCAAACTCTCAACTTGTACCAAATTGGAGAATGTAGCTGGAATTTTTCCAGTGAAAAAATTGTTGGACAAGTTCAATGCTCGAATTCTTGTCAAGTTTCCAAGCTGAGATGGGATACTACCATTTAACTTATTATGAGATAAGTCAATTCCAGACATATAAACAAGGACATTTGTTGTGTAAGTTTCTGATCTTTCCTTTGAGGTGAAATTTGTTTTCTCTTTCCCAAATCGATTATTGTAAGCTCCATATCTATTACGAGTGATACCATTGAATTTATCCCTTGACGTATTTGGATCATTATTCTCAAAAGGCATTTTACCTAAGCAATTAGGAATATTTCCAACAAAATCATTATAAGAAAGGTCTAGTATATTTAAATCTACTAGTTGGCACAACTCCTTTGGAATAGTCTCTTTAAAGTGATTACCTTTCAGAAGGAGTATGTTCAATCTTGTATGGTCAAGGTCATGTATTAGATCATGAAATCCATTTATTATTTGATTGTTGCTAAGGTCTAGTGTCACTAAGGAAGTCTTTTCTCCAAACATGTTTTGGGACAAACAACTTAAATTGTTGTTGCTCAAATGGATAAATGTGGCAGAGGAGTTTACAAAAGAAGGAACACAACCTATCAAATTGTTTTGTGAAAGATCTAGATAAGTAAGCCTTTCAAGTTCTACCAACTCTGATGGAATAGATCCTTCAAAATGATTATTTGACATTGAAAGCTCAACCAATCCTATACTATTTTTTATTTGACTTGGAATTTTTCCAATGAAATTATTATTACTTATGTCTAAATGTTCTAACGTAGATGAGTTAAAGAAGTTAATAGGGATGTTACCAGAAAGGCTATTACCATCCAACAACAAGTATTCTAGAAGACTAAACATTGACAATATAGGAGGTACAGACCCATGAAGCTTATTGTTTGAAAATCTCAAAAATGTGAGTTCACTCCCATCTCCAGATATGTTATGTGGTATTTCTCCAGACAATTGATTATCTGACATATCCAATTCTTTTAAAGAGCTTAAGTGACTTAGGTCATAAGGAATTGAACCTTGGATTGCATTTCTAGACATGTTTAGGTGAATCAATTTAGGAAAAATTGAACTGATATTATGGCCCAACATTGGACCTGTTATTGCATTGTTAGACACATCAATTCTTACCATGTTGAGATTGGGACGAGACGGAAGTTGGAAATCTCCTATAAAGGAACAATTCTCAAGATTAAGATCTTCCATTTTTGTATTGTTTTCTAAAAACCAATTTGGAAACTCTCCACCTAGTTTACAACCACTGAAATCCACAGTCGTCAACTTGTATTGGTAAAAAAGAAAGTTTGGAAGTGGAATGGAATTTGCCTCAGTTGTAGAAGACAATTGAAGCACTTGCAACTGAAATTTGGGAACCCATGTTTTCAAAGTTGAGTGTGAGTCAAGGATGACTTTATTTCCATTACCATAGATGAACTTAAGGTTTGAATGATTGGAAAATGGTGTGAATGAAATAGGGATTTGGAATTGGTTTCTTTCAAAATTAAGATATTCAAGTGAAGTAAAACTTGCAATGTTTGGACCAATATTACCAATAAAGTGGTTATCATTGAGTGCTAAAGTCCGAAGTGATGTCATGTTGACAAAAGACGAGGGAAGTTGCCCCACCAATTCATTTTCTGATAAATCTAACTTTTCCAACTTCTGAAGCTTAGACCAATCTGAAAAATGAAATGTTGGAAAAAAAATCCACTTTAAATGGGGGATATTGATGAAAATACATTTCAACAAATCAAATAGAAAATTTAAAACTTTGGTTTATAGGACATATAGTAAAAATTGTTCAAATACTTGAATTGATAAAAAAAAAAAAAAAAAAAAAA
>Ga0099826_10003647_pt1 | contig 10537 bp, 10 predicted proteins | sample Mtrugardesep15_FD_76830 | JGI IMG/M metagenome (GOLD analysis project Ga0099826, IMG submission 76830) | Root nodule microbial communities of legume samples collected from California, USA - M. trunc garden sep15 | ecosystem: Host-associated > Plants > Roots > Nodule | place: USA: California...
GGAACAGAGAAAGGGCCGTTAATAAGTCCTTTGGCAATGTGTCTATAAGCTGCTTCTGTTAAGTGAATTCCATCCCAATTTGTATATGCAGATGGATCAACACATACTTTTGAACCTTTATAGCCGCATCTTGCTGAATTATTAAAATTGTAACGTCCACCTCCACCGCAGCACGCGCTCAAAGCCCCATTAGTGAATCCTACACAATCAAAATTAAGAATGCAAATGCAAGAGTTCGTCTATAAATGGTAGAATCAAATTCCATGTGCAAGAGTTTATTCAGTTCTTTAAACTTTAAACTGCGTGAATTACTTACAGCTGGGAATCCTGGTCCTTAAAACCAAAGTTTTAATTTTAAAAATTGAACTCAGACATTGAATTGGTGAGACAATGCACTGCTTAAATAATCCGTTGATAGTGTCGATTAGTTCAACTAGTTGAACCGGGCAATTCAGTTCAATTATTAAAGTGCTCAAAACAAAACACGTTTATATTATTGGATCAAAAAATCTTACTATTAAGTATACGATAATGATTGGATTTAATAATTCAATGGTGCAAAATAAGTTTATGCATAATGCAATACTAACTTGCTTATGCACATTAGACAACCACAAAAAACAAACTAACCATAGTGTCTTGGTGCATGGAAGAAACGTTTTGCTGCACCAAAATAGTCAGCATACATTATTCTTGCATGAGGATTCTTCTTCCTTAGTGTCTCTAAGGCAATATTGAGTTGCATGTTATGGTACTTTGCAAAACCATTGAAAGCTTTTAAACATCCATTTTCATCATAGTCCTCTGTGTTATTGCTTCTTAACAAAGTTAGGTACACAGCAGAGCACCCAACAGGCAAATTTCCCGGCACCAAAACCTCCACTGCTCCTTCAGCAATCAATTCCTAGCAAATAATTAATTTTGAGTTATAGACATCAATTTCTGATCAAATAAAGGGTGATTCATATAAATGCATTATTATGTTGGATATAACATACATCAATGGCCTTTGTTATTGCTTTAACAACTAAAGGAACGAAGGCTGGAAGATGAGTAACATCTCCAGCAAAGGCAGCATAGTTATAATCATTACCACCAATCTCTCCCACCACAAAGAGTGACCTTTTGAAGTAGCTATCACAATCTGTGACATAGCAGAGGATTAAAAAAAGTTTTGTTATTTGAAAATTTCATACAATAGTTTCATTTGGGATGGTCAATGAATGTTATATGTTACCTTGTTTAGTTGTACAAAAGGAAGGTTTCAGCTTTTTGAACCAACCAAGCTGAATGTTCAATGAATGATTTGTCCATAGTAATTTTCGCACTCCTTCGTTGAAGAATTCTACATCAAGCGCTGTGGTTCCAGCGACTGCAAAATTTACTCCATTGCGGATAATTTGAGGACTTTTGATTACTTTCAGATATGGTTGCAAATATGGTAATCCATATGCCTCAGCTACAACCAAAATTCGCTGTTATTGAAAATTATTAACACTCTACAATTTTCAATACATAGATAAAAGGTATTAAAATAAGGTCTATGTTACAATCTAAACTTCGATATCAATTTTTTTTATTTCTCTTTGATTATAAAACAACCTCAAATGAGGTCACATCAACCACATTTGATTGTGATTATTAGCAATATCATTTAGCCACGTATGTATACATCATAGAACTACATACCTATGAAATCAATCGCTAGTCGTCCATCTGAGCAACGACCGGTTGCATGTCTAAAGAAGGTTTCACCATAAGGAGGCTGACCTATGGCTGGGAATAAACTGGCACCAGTGGCAAGGAAATTGCCAGTGTCACTTAAAGAGTCACCAAAGTTGAAAATAGCATCAAATGGACGAGGAGTAGGATTTGAAATAACATTTTCTGGGAAACCAAATGTGAAGGAAATGAGGATTAGGATGATATTGAACTTCATGGTGTTTCAATGAAGATGAACTTTGGTCAACAAGAGATGTATAAAGTTGTGCAAGGCCTAACACTCAATTTATGCAGTTAACCTTTCAATATAGCGGTGCCCTAAGATATTGATTTTATATATGTAGTGATCCACATTTTGGCACCACTCCTATTAGTATTAATTGCACTTGAAGCGTACCAAAGAAGATGGTTTCTGAACATTACTATTTTATTGTCTTTTTTATAGTAACATAGAGAAATACACATCCTGGCCGACATATTTTGAAAGATCATCACATGCAATCACCTCTGTGTTTCCACATAGTGCCGTATCATTGTAATTTTAAAGACTTCCACCTCCACAACAAACTTTAAAAGCATTTTCATCAAACGAGTGTGTTTGGATGAAATTTGAAAATTTTAAAAAATTTAAAATTCAGACAATTTAAATGATTCAAATAAATTACTCTCATTTCTCAATACTTTTGTTTGGATGGAGTAATAAAAAATTTCATTGTCATTATTTTTGGGCAATTTTTAACAATTTCACATTTATTGATTATGTCAATACTTAACTTCATATTTAGTGACCATACACTCTAGCTAGTGAAATGTCCATATCCATATCCATAGCTTACATTCATGAAACAAAGGTTACTAAATTGAGGGACAGAATATCTGAATATGGTCCTTTAATTAAGCCATCGGCAATTAATCTATATGCGGCCTCAGTAAAATGAACGCCATCCCACGTAATACTCTGAGAAGGATCATCACAAACAGGTACACCTGGTTTGCCACACATGTTTGATGCATTGTAATTATATGGATTTCCTATTCCACAACATGCTTTGAGACCTGTAAAACCTGCAATGAAATCAAGTAAAAATATCTCATTACATAGACAAAGTTATTAAACAATGTCCTAGACTAACTTTAAAAACTCATCACACTTGGAGTAATTTACGCAATACATTGAACGCTATTGAGCTTAGTTGAAATTACCATATTTTTTGGGATAACGATATAATGGCAATGCTGCATTGTAATAATCAGCATAGATGATATTAGCATGAGGATGAATTACTCGAAGCCTATGTATCTCATGTTGAAGTTTCTGGTTATAAAATTCAGAAAATTCGTTTAACCACTTCAAGCAACCAAATGAGTCATATTGGTTCTTATCTGTGGTTTCATACGTTGTTAAATGGGCTGCACTACATCCCAATGGGAAATTTCCAGGGACCATAAGCGTGCGTGCCCCTAGATCAATCAACTCCTGCGAAGACACCACAAAAGACTTGATTATGCTTTGAAGAAAAAATTGAAACTCAAATAGGTCTAGTCATATAATAGAATTTGCAAAAGAAAATAATCGTACATTAATTGCTAAAGTTATTGCATTGATTATATGTGGTACATATTCTTTAAGCTTTGTTATGCTCTGTCGTATATGTAAAGGATAATTGAAGTCGTTGCCTCCAATTTCTCCCACAAGAAATAATGACTTTCCAAGAACTTCATGGCAGGCTGCATGGTTAAATTGAGGCCATGAGCATGATTTGTGAAGAATATCGAAGATAAAGGAAGTCATTTCATACATCAAAAATAGAAATGAGGCTAATATTAACGGAATATTTGTGAAGAGATTATTTTGACTTAACAAAGTGTATAATTATGAACTATTTTAAAATTTTAATAAATTTGGAACAATTTGTTGTGTCCTTTTCTTCCACCCGCGAAGAGCACTCACCTCAATGTTTTTTGTGTGTGTCTTTGTATTAAAAAATTTGTAAAATTAAAAATTAAGAAATTGAAAGTATATTTGTAACATCAATGAAATCAATTTTAGAGTTTTTGATAATAGAGTTTTTGATAAGCGTATATAATATGAAAAATTTAATAGAGTCCGTTTAAACTATGAACGAAAATAGAGGTTATGAATGTGTATCTAAACTAGTCTTTGACTCATACATCACGGGCGAACATTTCTTTTCTATTTTTCCTTTTTGTTTCTGCATCTATTTCAATTCAAACTAGTCCTAAAACGACTTATAGTTGCATTTTAAGCCAAGTTACTATCATGACAACAAGCACCTACCTACCAACCCAAAAAAACACGTGATGGGAATCATTTGTGGTGCTAAAAAATTGACAGCACAGATATTTGTTTTAAAAGAAAAATGAGATGTCTCGACAATGAGAGTCCAATCTAAAAGATTAGTTAATTAGGTGGAAGAGTATCATGACTTAATCTATCAGTATTCGATAAAATAGTTTAATCCAAGCAACAATTGTTCGAATTTAAGACCCATGGGGAGAGGCGAATCAAAAAGACTAGTCAATTTAGGTGGGAAAATCTGTTGACTTACATCAAGGATTTTTATTTACTGACGTGGGACTCCTAAGAGTAAAGTAATAAAAAACCACAAAAACAGAGATGAGGGAGTAGTTCCTTGAACCAATTCAACTGAACCCCCAAAGAATAATTGGTGGTAACACTATGAATACCCCTTTCTACAAAGAAACTAATGTCCAACGCGGTTGCTCCCATAACAGCAAAATTCACTCCCTACTCCACACTCATATCTTTCAATACACCATTCTTAATTCCTAAATAAGGTTTCACCATTTGAATTCCCAATGCCTCAGCTGCAAGCAATAACAGTTAAAGGTATATACTATATATAGTAATATAAATTGTTCATTGAAAATACACAACGTTATATAAATGATCATTTACCGATGAAGCGTCCATCAGAGCAACGTGCAGAGGGATGATGAAAGTATGTTTCTCCGTAGGGAGGAAAGAGGCAGTGATGGGAGGGTTGCTGGTTGCTGAAATACACGTTGCCGGTGTCGGCGAGGGAATCACCGAAGCTGAAGATGGAAGAGCAGGGAGAGGATGCCATGACTAATGATGCATAAGCCATTACTACAAGTAGTATCATTGTACTCCATCGCTTTTCAGAAGCCATGACTAATAAAATTCACTATTTTCAATATATTAGCGCCATTTATTAAGGGATTTCAACGGTGAACAGTTCATAGCATTATTGCCAACATTTTGTAGTATATTTAAACTTCTTTCAAAAGTAGTAGTTATTGTTGTTGTTAGCTATTAAAAAAACGTGGTTGTAGTTGAATTAAAGTTATTATGAATAAATTGATGTGCTCTACTCCTCCGTCCCAAATTGTATGTCGATTTACCGGAAAAAAATTGTCTCAAATTATATGTTGCTTTACAATACCAATGCAACATTAATTTTACTTTTCCTATTATAACCTTAATTATTTATTACTCTTCTTTCAATTCTTTCATTTATCTTTATCATATGATTTATTAAGGATAATTTTGTAAAATAACTCATAATATCTCTTTTCTATACAATATTAATTGCATTTCTAATATGTTTAAAATGTTCAAAACGTCGTACAATTTAGAACGAGTGAAGTATTATCTAGTGATGAAAGAATTACAAATAACTTTTTTTCAATACATCTTAAGATATCGAAATTATATGTCACCAAGCTTTGGTGACATATAAAGTGTTCATGGATTAATATCGAAATTTATAAATATGATAATAACTTTCAATTCAATTGTTGAATTTGAAAAATATTGAGACCTGAGAGTCTATCGAATTGGATTTGAGATTGTTTCACAAAATCATTGACCAAGCGGGATAACTGAGTGTTCAAGTGAGGGCTGTGAATTTCTTTTAAGAAAGTCTTGTAACAGACACCGGACACGACACAGATACTAACACGCTGACACCGCTAATAATTTGAGAAAATTACATAATTCAGTTTAATTATAAGTGTTGGTGTCGTATCGGATACAACACGTGTTCGAAACCGAAACACGCCTAATCCGAGGAGTGTTTGTGCTTCATATCTTATAACACTGGTGCTGCAGCATTCAACATGATCGTAGGGAAGATACCGACGTCAATAAAGATGTAGGATTTAAATTGATTCGAACTTCAATAAATTGTGTTCAATTTTTCTACTTTCTATAATCTTTTATTTTGAGCGTGCACTTTCATTTTCAAGGATATGTAACCACCTGGATTAGTCTCATTTTTAAGAATATGTAACCATATGGATTAGTTTAATCATGTCATTGACTTGTTACCTTGAATTTTGTTTCTCTCAAGGTCTCAATTGATACCACCCGTGTCAATTCTTGTTAGTTTATACACAGTTTTACTTTGACTTTGAATGAATCCTCTGCAAGTAAATGGTAGGATTCGACCATTCAGATTAGTCGGTCTTAAAAAAGATATCGAGTTTAAAAAAAAAAACTTATTGTTGTGTCCAACTTTGATCTACAACAGTAAAATAGCTTATTGGACATAATAAAAAAAAAACAGGATTTTTTTTTTTTGAAGAAGCTAAACTAGCCCACCTAAATTGACACTGGAGGGAATCGAACCTGAGACCTCAAAGAGGAACACACTCCCAAGCCTCAAGCCAATACCACCATGCCAACCGAAGTGGGTTAATTTTGGTGGACTTAATAAACAGGTATGGTAATTGAGTGAACCACCTCTTTTTATGCCTTTCACAACCTCTTCAGTTAGTTAGTAGTGATTGACATTTTCACTAAACCCTTGTAGCACATGAAATAAAATGATTTTTTTACATTATTTTGTTTGATAGATTTTTTTACAATAGTTACAGAAAGTTCATGTGTGCTTAGCTCAGTTGATAAGGACATTGCATATTATATGCAGGGGTCGGGGTTCGAACCCCCAAACATCCTATTATTCACCTTAAAAAGGTGAATTTATATCTACTAGACTACTTAACAAAAAAAAAAACTGAAATACATTGTTTTTTCTCTCCATTGCGTAGTTAATGAAATCTGCAAAGGCCTCACTCACTACTAAGACAGGAGAAACTAAATTTAGGGATGGTGTATGGTCCTTCTAATAAAGCCTTAGCCATCCATTTATATGCAGCCTCAGTAAGATGATATCCATCCCAGCTAACATATTTTGAAGGATCATTACATGCAATCACTTCTGAGTTTCCACACATTGCTGTATCATTGTAATTGTAAGGGCCTCCACCTCCACAACAAACTTCAAAAGTATTTCCATCAAACCCTGTAACAATAGTGAAGCAAATCCTTGTATCACTCTTCAATGATTTGGTGGCATACTGAAAAATCATGACATAGAGATTCTCTAGACCAAATGTGAAACCAACCCAAAATTTAGTTATCCTGTAAATTATTGATTCATGTTAATCTAACTAATAACAATGACTAAATAACACATGGATGTCCATGAGGTGCTAGTTTAGTGGTAAGGATTTCACCTTATAATTTCAAAGGACATAGTTCAAATCTTCCTCGTGGACAATTGTGAAATGACAATAGTGCCACTTTAATTAATAATATATATATCACATGAAAATGAGGGCTGTTAAAAAAACTGAAACCGAAACACTGAAAAAATCGAACAATGATTGGCAATTCACGAACTGAACTGAGTTCGGTTCAGTTGAGTTCACGAATTAGCCTCGACAGTTTGGTTATTTTCAGTGCAGCTCCGTTTTGTTCAATTTAACAGTTCTTCAGTTTTTTTAAACAGTCATACTGTTCAATTTGGTTCGATTTTTTGCTTTTTTTTAACATTCCTAATTATCAGTTAATAATAAAAATTTGTTACAATGAGGTCTACAAAAAATGTCGAAAAAGTATAGTTTGTTTTCTTAAAGGTAACTATGGTTCGGAAGTGACTGGGGCACCGAACTTTTATACAAGTTTGGTTCGTGATGAATCATTAACGGTTCGGTTGACTGAACTTTTCTGTTGCAATGCTCAGTTGCAACACAAATACATTGATATGACATACAAAGCAAAGAGGATTAGTGGACTGAATACCATATTGTTCTGGAGATTTGTAAAACTGCATTGCAGCATTGAAATAATCTGCATAGATGATATTAGTAAAAGGATACAGCACTTGAAGCCTGTGTAGTTCCATTTGAAGCAGCTCATTATGGTATTCGAAAAACTTGTTTACCCATTTCAGACATCCGGCTTGATCATACTCCTCTTCATCTTTAGTCGCAAATGTTGTTAAATAGGCTGGATTGCATCCAAGTGGTAAACTTCCAGGAACCAAAATCGTGACAGCACCTAAATTAATCAACTCCTGTGTAAACTCATAAACTAATTAATGATTAAAAAATGACTTCAACAGGAGTAAAAAAAACCAAAAATTAAAAACCTGGGTTTCTCAAAGAAAACTAAGAGTAATCTGAATCTCATTATTTCATTAACGCCAATCTGATTTTGAGCTTGAAAAACTTACTCCTTCCGTCACATATTAAGTGTCGTTCAAAGTTATATACATTTTTTAAGAAAATAATTGAGCGTAATAATTTCTATCATAAAATGAGATTTATTGAATAAAATATCCTTATTTATAACGTAATTTGATAAAAAGTTAGGTGTATTGAAATACAAAAACAAGATGTTAGTGAAATAATGTATTTAATGCTTCGTGAGTATTCTAAAATGACAAATAATATATACTATGTGACAAGTGAAAATATTCAAAATTTGAAACTTAATATGAGAACAAGAAAATATTGAAATAACTACTACTCAACTTTCAAACACTGAATTAAACTCTTACCCTAATTGATGAAGTGATTACAGATAGTACTCGGGGTACGTAAGTAGTAATAAGATCTTCAAATGCAATTGTTTGGAACAAAGGAAAACTATAGTCATTGCCTCCTATCTCTCCCACAATAAACAAGGAGTTGTGCAGAACATCTTTGCAGCCTAAAGAGAATGAAATCGCATAAACCAGAATTACCAACTTAAACAGTCAAGAAAAAGCAAGGGATACAAAGTAATAAATAAATACTTTAAGAGAGATCAATCAAATATTTCGTGAATCAAATCCTTATTATATTAGGAAAGCTACTGAATATTTAAATCAAACTTTCTCCCAAACAAAATTCTCAGTCAAATTCTATTATTTAAACATGATATCATATAATCAAGAGTAAATCTTCAATTTGATCCATAAACTATCATTATCTCTTCTATTTGATCCCTTAACTATAAAACTATAATAAATAGTCTATAAACTATTCTCAACCCATCAAATTCGTCCTTCAAATTAATAAATGCAAATTTGCAATAGACAAGTATTTTGTATTTATAAAAACAGAATATGGGAATGTGAATAGTAGGTAACCTCACTTGAAGAAGAATTGCAGATAGAAGGCAACAATTCCTTGAACCCATCTATCTGAACCATGAGAGAGTAATTTGCAGTTGCTTCAATAACAAACCCTTTCTCTTCAAAGAAACTTCGATCCAACGCAGTAGCTCCAGCAACCGCAAAATTCACTCCATGCTCAATATTCCCACCATTTCTGAAACCCAGATAAGGTTTCAAATATGGAAGCCTAAAATGCTCAGCTTCCCAAACACAACACACAAAAAAACAGTAACATAACATCAATAACAAACTTTGTATCATCGACACTTTCGACACTTCTGATAGAAGTCAAAGTCCAGTGTTACAAGTGTCAATGTTCAATACCAACACGACACCATTCAGTTATGTCACTTTTTAAATTATTATTGATGTCAACGTGTCTGTGTTAATGATTTTTAGATGACAAACATTGTTACAATTTACATAGAATGAATTTTTATCAAAGAATAAAGTGAAAAAGAAAAAAGGGTATGATGGAAATAGAGTTATACCGATGAAATCAACGATGAGGCGGCCATCAGAGCAGCGTCCATTGGGATGATGAAAATGGGTTTCACCGTAAGGAGGGAGCAGACAATCGGGGTTCTGTGGTTGGGAAATGAAATGCAAATTTCCGGTATCAGTGAGAGAATCTCCGAAGCTGAAGATTGAAGAATAGCAGCTAGTAGCAGCAGTAGTAAAAAGCAGTAGCAGAACAATGAATAACCATTGTTGTTGGAGTGACCAAACTGCTGAAGCCATATTAGTATTTTAGTTTTTTGTAATTGATTAATGAATACCGATTTTTCACCTTAAGTTGTTCGGTGTCTGCATTTATATCATTGTCCACGTTTCAATAGATGAGACAGACAGGAACATTGGAGAAATTTTTAGAGTCCCACTTTAGAAAGACATATGGTCGTCACTACTCACACATGTTTAGGTACCATCACCTTATAAATTAATTTTGCGAGATTATAGTGAGTTTAATCATAAATTTTAAGATGATATCGAAGTCTATCTAAAATCAATATTATTATGAGTTTTTGCTATCGGATTGCATAAGTCACTATTCACATCCCCAATCTTGGGTGTGATAAGGTATGTTGTCTTCACCTTACAAAATGATTTTATGGTTGAGTTATGTTCAACTAAAATTATAGGCTTAATACATGCTTCGGTCTCTTAACTTATTTTCGGATTTCACTTTGGTCCCTTAACTATAAAGTGTTTCAATTTGATCTCTTATGTCTTTTGTTGTTACCTCTTTTGGTCCTATCCGTTACATTTTAACTGTTTGATCTATTTTTCAAATAGAAACCGTTGGATCATGTAGGTTCATTGTAGCCTACAGTGAATGATTAACACCTGATTTTTTTTAA
>Ga0099826_10003648_pt1 | contig 10535 bp, 9 predicted proteins | sample Mtrugardesep15_FD_76830 | JGI IMG/M metagenome (GOLD analysis project Ga0099826, IMG submission 76830) | Root nodule microbial communities of legume samples collected from California, USA - M. trunc garden sep15 | ecosystem: Host-associated > Plants > Roots > Nodule | place: USA: California...
CAGTTTAAGTCCTGCAATCAACGCACTTCAAGATCGACTAAGAGAGAATGAAATTCGGGTATGTATCAACATTTTTAAGTTGCATCATAATTTATTTTTCTTGACCATATTGTCAGTATCTTAACAGGTTGGACATATTTCAATTTCTTTATTGCCTGATCCTCTGAAATTTTATTTCCAATTTTTTTACCGTTATTTACAGAAGGCCCTAATTAAGATTCAGAACTAACTTGGCTCCCTCTTCTATCATGTCCTATGTAGCGCTTTAGACGTAGTTGCTTCCTAAACATGCTCACAAGTTATTTGATGACCCAACAAATTTGTGATTTCTGTCTTTCTATGCTATTCAAAATTTGTTCAACCATCTTTGCTGTTTATTGCACTTATGTTTTTGAATTACAGTTAGCAGTTCTGAGTGAAGAAGCCAAGAGTCTGGAGGCAGAGGCATCTACGTCCAGAGGGAGTGAAGCAAGTTTAGGATCTCCCCGTCAAGTTGCTTCTCCCCGTCAAGTTGCATCTCCCCGTCAAGTTGCATCTCCTATACATCGAGGAAGTTCATCTCCTCGTCAAAGAAACTCGCCTAGTTCAAGTGAATCTCTTGGTTCGAAGAGTGTAGCTAGTCCTGGTAGCCGGAGCAGAAAAGGATAACAATGTTGAATTCTCATCGGATGTAGTGCTTCAAGCGACATTACATGATGATTAGTGATTATTTTGCTAGAATGATACATAGAATGTACATGATAGCGGTATTATGCCTCCGCAAAGTTTGCTAGTTTGAAAATGATGCTCGGTTAAATATTTTGGTAGTTGGAGTCGATTACCCGTGTACAATTGTGAGTGATGACTTGGTCATTTTATTCTTGGAAGAACAAATTGAAGTTATCAAATGACATTCATGGTTGGTTTATGTCAAAATTAAAGCAGGACTAAACGGGAGTTTCTCAAATTAAATTTACATGATAAATTCGATAATCTAAAAATAAATCTGGTTGAATAATTTTTAACAAAATCTGGTTGAATAATAGCTTACTGTACTTTAAAACTTGAATTAAATTCATTTTTATTGGTTTTTTTTCCGCAGCATCGTATAATTCGACCCCAATTGGACCCCAATTGGATTGCCTCTATGGATTTGTTGAATTTTTTTTAAAAGTAAAACAATTCAATGGAATATGTTTTAATTTGTCTTATATCAAATAGAACAATTCACGAACACTAATTTAGGATTAAATGATCAGAGAAAAGAACTTTAATAGAAAAAGATAAGAGAGCATAACAAGTTTATTAGCATGCGATTAGAAGTTTGACGATGGTGGGACCAAAGCAATCCAAGTCCCCAACTTAGCAGTTGTAAAATAACCGTCGTCAACATTCCTTCTCTCTTTCTCTCTCTTCTCAAACTAACAAACTTTATTTCTTTCTTTCTACAACGCTATTTCAAGATTACGCTTTCATAATCTCTCTTCCAATTCAATGGCTTCATCTCACTGTACTTACTTCTTCTACTTCTCCTTCTTTTGTTTACAATTGCTACTATTTTTTAATTTGTTTGAATTCTTCTTCATTTACTGTTTTGCATCTACTTTCTTCACTATCAGAGTCGACTGTATAGATAATTAAGTTTTCTGTTATCTAGTTTGTTGTTTTTATGTTATTACTGTTGGATAATTAGATTAGCAAAGAGTGATTATAAACTTTGAAGCACATACATAATTCAATGTAATCATGTGTCTATGTCGTGTCAGTGTCACCAGACACGCCATCGATCAGAAGTGTTGATGCTACAAAGATTATAAATAAAGTAGATTCTCACAAAAAAGGGTAAAGAGCAATCTGGTGCATTAAAGCTCCTGCATACGCAGTGTCCGGAAAGGGGTCCCACTATTTTGGTGTATTGTACGTAACCTTATCATGTTTTTTATACAAGAGGCTGTTTGTAGGATTGAACTCGTGACCTTTCAGTCACGTGAAAAGAATTCAAATAATTGGTCGAGCACATAGTAATCTCCAAACACAAACCCTAGGGATCTTTAAGGAGGTGTTTGGAGACTGCTTAATTAAGGGTTTATCTTATAAATATGTATATGTATATGTTGTTTTACAACCAAACAAAACGAGGGACAGGTTTGCATATGCACTGCAAGCTAGTTTATATAAGCTTGGGAGCTTATTTGATTACAGAATGGGTTCAACATCATAATGAGTTGCAACCTTTGTAACATTTATAGGCAACTCTTTCTTTTTTCGTTGAGAGTCATTTTGTTGTCTTAACTTATTGGTATTGTTCATGCAAATGGTGAAAGTCTGCAGTTTGTTCTTAGACCTTTGAGTGGTTTTTATTGTTTGGACCCCAAAAATAATGATTATTTGTGTCATTAAATGTATCACAGGTAGCTTAGGGACACAAAATGTCAAAGTATTGAACTTGCACTTTGGTCAAGAAAGAGTTAAGCTTTCACAACTTTTTGGTACTAGAAGTTGGATCAGTAGGAAGTCACTGCAGTACACTAGATTGGTTGCATCAAAACAGACAATTAGATCTTTAACCCCATCTAATGAGCAGTCGTCAGAGATCCAATGTAAGTTCTTTATTCTGACATTCACAATTTATTTTGTTGTATAAGCTACAGAAATGCCATTGTTCTATTACTCAATTTCTTTAAGCCTGTTGAAAAATTTCTACCATCAATGATTTCACGTGCATTATTTTTGTCCTACTTCGGATGCAAATGATATCGTTTTAGGCTTTAGCAAAAATGTTGATGTCACACTGTGTGTGCTTTATAGTATATGGTGTACACACTCAGGCGCCGGAAGTACATCCGACACTATAGATCATATTATATGAGCACATATTCAGGGCCGTCAATAATACTTACATAGCATGGCAATTCTCAACTCTCCTCCCCTGGCCTTGCACCCCTCTTGCTAGCTAATGTAATGGGCACACCCCTTCTTAGGACCTAGCCTTGTTTGTTTCTTTCCCCTCACACCAAAATGAAAACATGGTAATTGTTTAGGAAATTTGGCACACCGACATACTTGGTTTTCTTCATGCTAAGGATGAAATCAAATCACTGTCTCATCATCCGTGCTCATGTACGCCCACTGAATTTCTTGTATTTCATAGAAATTTTTCATCCTTAGCTATCAAACCAACAGGGTCTGTCCAGTTAAGTCCTGGCAGCGCTACCCTTTTAGCCCACATGTCCTCCCACTCCGGCATTCCTGACTCTCCCCGAAGATCCGGCTGGTCAAACTAATTGTTAGGAGCCCGTAATTTTAATTGAAAACAAAAAGACTAATTTATTGAAAGATTGAGAAAGAATAAGAGAGTTATCTCTCCTTTAAGGGTCTCCTCTTCTACAATAGAGCCATTGATCTATTCACCCACAATAATACAAATCTGAATCATATCCCTTCTGTAACTCATTAACCTCCTATTTATACATGACAATCCTATAACTATCTCATTAATTAAGAAATTCCTTAATTAACTCCTTCTTATCCTATATCCTCACAAACTCCTTATCCTATATCCTAACAGATTCATTGGAGCTTCCATTTCCAACTGTCTCTAGTTTGCACTTTACAGCATTTACTTTTTTTTTTTTAGAAACTAGATCATGTACCAGTCCACATTGTTTGGTTTTCAAAACTCAGTTATTTTTTGTCAAGGTTCTGTTGGTTTATGTCAATATGGGATTCTAGCGGGAAAATACCAATAAGGTCATGCATTCAATATCCGATTCACACAATCAAAAGTGCGTATAAACTCACATTTTCATTATTAGTTTTTCTGAAAATTGAAACTATTACATTACTACTAACTTGATATGTATATATCATAGTCTGGCTTCTATTGACAGTCCTTTTTTGATGATAAACAGCTGTTTTAAGGTCAGAAGATGGTTCTGAAGAGATTAAATCTTCCGGTTTGACAAGTGAACTGATTCCCAATTTTAATGATGTCAGTGCATAGTAAATGTCATCATCTATTCTCTTCTCAGTTGTCAACAGAAATCAGCAATTCAGCATTAATTAAACATATATTACTTCAATCTCTTTGCAGGTGGAATTCTTGCTCACTAACTTATGTGATACGGCATCAATTGGAGAGCTAGAATTAAAAGTAAGCTATCTTGCTGATCAATGAATTTATTCTCTTCATACGCACAATATTTTTCACGTACTCTATTAAATCTTGCTTCCTTTGTTGTTTCTTCTTCATTGCCATCTGCCCAACCTCGAAATGATATATACCAGCTTGATGGATTTCACCTGCATGTAGTGAGGGATTTGACTGAAAAAACTAAAACACTTCCTCCTTCAATTCCTGCTCCTGTAAGAACAAACACACCGGTGGAAGTACCTAAACCAAATGGATCAGTTTCTGCATCGACAACATTGGCCATCTTGAAGCCAGTACCTTCTTCATTGTCTATCCAGGGATTTCTAGAAAAAGCTTCCGATGAAGGGTTGGTGATAATTCATTCTCCAAAGGTAAGACTCTAAAACAAATAGTATTTTACATTACTTTCAATAATCTACTCTAAAACCATAGAGCAGGTTGGCTTCTTCAGAAGATCTCGGACGATAAAGGGAATACGTGCACCTCCTTCATGTAATGAGGTACACTTGAAGGCCTTTCCTTCTTATTTTTGGGGCGGTCAACTGAAATCTTGTTATCATAGTATCTTACACATTCACCTCATGTGTATAACAATTTCAAATATAGTTTTTGACAGTGTCGATTTTTTGACAGAAGCAAAACGTTGAGGAGGGGAAAGTGATTTGTTACATTGAACAGCTTGGTGGACAGCTACCAGTCGAGGTTTGTGTATTAAACACGTTTCCTAGCTCTTCCAAATTCTCATCATCACTCATACACCATTTACTATAGTTACTATTAAAATGCCAATCATAGTTTTCTTTTTCTTTCCAATTTCTTTCTAGTCTGACGTATCCGGGGAGGTCATCAAGATTCTAAGAGAGGATGGCGGTTAGTTAGTTGCCTCTATTTTTTTATTTTTTATTTTTTATTTTTTATCCTTGTTTAAACTTAATGGCATTTTTATGTGGATTCTGTTCATTACTTTGTGTGTGTGTTTGTGACAGATCCTGTTGGTTATGGTGATGCACTTATAGCAATATTGCCGTCATTTCCCGGAATAAAGAAGCTTCAATATTGATCTTTCGATTTTTTTTTCCTTGAAAAAATGCATAGATTCACTGTAGTTATCTGATACTTTGAGAACAAGTTATATGGTAGGTCAATATTATACTCCCTGCAGTATTCAACACTCATAAGCTGAGGCTATTTTTTCCCAAAAGGAAAGATAAGGATAAAATGCCAACCCTGCTTTCTCATTCTTTCTCGTTGATTTGCTATTTGCTAATGTTATATGTGCCGTTTCTGAGATTCTGGTGGCCTACGGACTAACCTACAATTTGGGTCATAACTAATAAGTATATATAAAAGAAAATTGAATTCCTAAAGTGTGAAAATAATTATCTTAAAGATGATAGTTTTTATTAAGTTAGGAAATGTGATATTCAATTCTCTAATATGTGCTTTTTTCAATAAAAATGTATATGGTTTTAGCATTTCCTAATTTTTTTTTACTTAATGAACCCTTAATTTTATATTTTGGGGCCTAAATTTTGACCTTACTTTTTGAGGTCTAGAACGGTCGCCCTCATCGCCTTGCCTCATATACGACCTTGACTCGCAGTTGAAATCAAGATAGAGTATATAAACAAATAAGAAGCCAAAATCATAGAAAATATAAAATTATGCACATTTTGATATATAAAGGACTCAAACCGGACAAAAAATAATAAAGGACGAATGTGGTAAAACTAAATAAGATAAAAGACTACTAGTGTGTCCCTGTGAGCTTAACTCAGTTTGTAAGGACAATGCATAATATATCCAAGGTCTAGGGTTTGAACCCCGGACACTGCAAAAAAAAAAGAAGACTACTAGTGTAATAATTAAAAAGTCAAATATATTAAGTCTAAATTTCTTATCAGATACATTTGATCTTTTAAAACATTAATTTTTCCGTCTTTTTGACCAAACATTAATTTCGGGCAACGACACAATTAAGTTTTCCTTTTATTTCATTTGCATTTGAATTTTCAATTATTTTTAATACATTATCATTTTCTTTTTGACCAAACATTAATTCGAGGTAATGACGCAGCCAATGACGCACCCTAATTTTTCCTTATAAAGTAATTTAGTATATATTTGTGCTTATAAAATAAAGCCCAAGCCCATGATATAAGACATTCTCCATCACCTTGTGTGTCTTTACAACTTCCAATTCCATAGTTGCATTGCTTCAAATTCATCATTCACAAGAGTGGTTGAAGATGGATTCAGAAGCTGAAAATTCACAAACCCATTTTAGGATTAAGACTCAGCTATGCAGAAGATTCATGCAAGGAACATGTCCTCTTGTTGGACCCCAATGCAACTATGCACATGGCTACAACGACCTCAGAGCAGCAACAGGACCAAGATTTTGTAGAATGTTCATGCACACCGGACATTGTAGCTATGGACACAACTGTCGTTTCCTTCATGCAACTCCTCCTCTACCTCTTCATTATGGTCATCCTCAGCAGCAGCATGAGAACTTTTCTCCACAACCACGTATTTTTCTTCAACTTCTTTCATTTACTACACTAACACTACTTTTTTTTTATCTTGTTTGTTTATTTCTTAGTATTAGAATGAAAAGGGTTTTCCTTTCTGTAACACCGACACGTCTGAAGTATGTTTGTTAAACCAACACAACACTGACAAACGTGATCAATTTATTTTCTCAAATTATTGTGGGTGTCTATTGTGTCCAGTGTTGGTGTTGGTGCTTTATAGGTTTTATGTAATCTGGTGAATTTTGTGCTTGTTTAATAATTGTTTTTTTTATTAAAATAAAATGGTTTTTTTTAATTTTTTTTTATAATTTTAAACATTATTACTTGGACTGTGAAATTGTGTTATTGTATGATCTAGTTCTGCAGCAAGCTTAATCAGTTATGACATGTGATTGAATTTAGCTAGGTTGACATACTATTAAAATATTTCAATAAAAACAACAAACACATAATGTTGGTTCTTGTGCCGATTATGAAGTTGCTTAATTAATAAGTAATGTCTCGGATTCGAGTCTTCTAAATGGAAAAAATGTGCATTGGAAATGATTTGTCCCTATGAGTTAGGGTCTATTTCAATTGACTTATTTGAGTTTATTTACTGGCATAAAATATTGTGAGATTGTTTGGAAGAGTTTATGAAAACAAATTACAATGCTGTCAATTGTGAATCGCGGAAATTGGCGGTCTGTTCAATTTCCGCCATCCTATAATGCTACAGTGCCGCTATTTGACAATTTTCTACTAAATATCGTGGAACAATAGTTTGTTCGAATTCCACTATGCTATGGTGACACTATAACCGCTATTTGACAGCACTGCTCATGACATATCCATAAATTGTTTTTAGCTTATTTTTATAAGCTCTCCATGATAGCTTATAAAAAACAGCTTATAGTATATATGAAAACAACTTGACTTCAGTTTATCTTTCGTTGGAAAAATAGCTTATACATAAACACTTATATGCTATGGACTTGTGCTATGAGTGTTTAATTATGCTGTTTACCCAAACAGGAGCTTATTGCAGGTCCAATATGATTTCCATGAAAGCTTTTTGTGATTCAATAGAATATAGAACTGTATTGGTGTAAGTAAATTTTGACTTGAGAGTTTGTGAATGCAGAACCAGGGATAATACAAAATGCAGAATGCAGGATCATGCATACTTCTGCTGCTACTACAACTGTTGGCCACTCTTCTGCACAAAACAACATAACGCAATTGCAAACTTCTACTCCTGCTACAAGTACCGCAGCCATCACAGTGACAACTACCTCTTTACATAGGAATGGACCCTATGCTGGTAAATCCTTATCTGACAAAAACACAATGCAAAGGGTCATTCGTCTCTATGCTGATTGGATTTAAGAAGATGTATCACTGTACGTGCTGAGTAAATTGGACTAGTGGAGATTTGGTTATGTTTTTTTCGAGGAATGAGGGGAAAGATTCAAAAGTTTTACTTCAATAGCAATCTGACACAGTTTGTTTTAAGGAATATGCTATAGTTTTATTTTTACTTTTTTTTTTTTGGCAAGGTATATGCTACAGTTTGTTTCTGTGCAGATATATATACATAGCCTTATAAGTTTGTTACTAAAAAATGTATCGGAACTATGGCGCATTATTTGAAATACATTTGATTCAATAATCCATGACTCACCCGAACACGGTAAACCTGTTTTATATTATAATCTGGTTATGTGGACAAGTTGTATCAATTCATCGAGTTAAAAGTGAAAGCTAAATATGGGTATGTAGTAACTAGTAAGTACAGGCCAATGCTATTTCACAGGTATCTTTGAAGGACCAAAATGAATGTTTGCACTAGTTAGTGTGCAGTTAAGAAGTATACAAATAAGCTAGACTAAGTTTGATACTCATAAAATGAGTTAACTGATTCCAGAATTTCCTTTGTGAAATTCGAACAGATAAGAGGGAAATTTCTTTAATCTCACGCAAAATTGATTTCAACATGGATGGATACAGAAAGAATACATGCTACTTAAACAATAAAATGCATATTTGACTTGCTACAGTATTGGTGAATTCAAAAGTTTGCATTAATGAAATGCATGATTTCAATGAATTCAGAAGAATATTGATACATAATGAAATACAACCGTTGCTTTCAATTGTTTTTCATGTATTGTCTCCACAAGATCTTACCCATTTGATAGTTGACCGGGCTAAGGCGTCCATTGGATCGATGCATTTTTTGAGAAGAGGATCATCATGGGGCAAGACGTCCCGCATTTCATCAGAAGCAAGGATAACAAAATTAACTGCCCTCACCAAAAGAACTTGAAGCGCAATTCTCAATAGATTGCATGCCCCTTCCATGTCCTTTCGGCTCAAAGCTTCAGTCGCAGGTATCACTGTATGTTCCATAGTTGCTCTATCTGGCAGGATAACCTCAAAGCCCTGAATATATATACGTAAATAAGATGAACAAATCCACATCTCTATTACTTGTCAACAGATACAACATGATCTTACTTCTAAGCATTGCAATGTTTGCAGAAAAAAGTGGAAAACATAGTACCTATGAAGAACATGTAGGAATTAGGAAGGTAAATAAACAAATAGTGCATATATACATATTTGACAGTCAATTCCATGTTCACAAACAAAAATTGGAAGAACGTTATTTGCACATAGGTATTCTTACAAAATTGACTATGAGAATGCCATACAACACCATTGTTAACTCTTAACATTCCACAGATGTAGTAGAGCTATTAGACAGAAACAAAGTTCCCAACAAAGTAGTGTTGTCAAATAACGATTATCTGGCGTTATAATGCATCAGAATTCCAACAAAATGCTATTATTCCGCAATATGCTATTTAGTACAAAATGTTGTCAAATAGCAACTATTGCGGTGCTACAACATTGCAGCATAGTGAAATTTGAACAAACCTCTATTTTCCGCTATTCACCATTGACAACACTCCAACAAAGTACACATATAGGAAGCTGAAAACAAGTTATATAATCAGTGCAAACATATAGTCCTATTGGGCAGAAACAAAGCATTAAATCAGGCATCTCAGTTTTAAGTTTTAACAAACAAAGTTTCAAGTACCCCTTTACTCAAAGTTTCAGCTAATCACTTCCATCATCTATCATATTTACCATTATAACTGGTAGGTTCCTATGATCCATGCAAGTAAAAATGAATCTCTAGCATGCTGCAGTTATTCAATTCTGATAGTCATAAGGAACCAAGAAGAAATCAACTATTGTACAAAACTACAAATACAGTTTAAAACGCAACTCTAGCATGCTGTAGTTTATAAATGAGATTAAGGACAGTAAACTATTTAAAACAACACAAGAACAAAAAAAAGTAGTGAAATTACTTCATTTTGAAGCTTCTCCTTATAAAAACCAGCTGCTAGTGTTGCATTTGTTGCAAGCACTCCAATTCACAAAGGACTACCAGCTTCAAGTGGCTTTAACTTAGCTTCCTTAAGCTCCTTTGCAACACACTCAGCCATATGAAGAAAAGGTACAGAACAACCTTTAGATACTTGTTCATACCAAGAATGTGAAACATTACAAGGCATAACTATACAACGCGCCCCGGAATTCTCAAGAAAAACCCTCTTATTTCTAAGACTCTGCACAATCTGAGAAGCATCAACTTTAAAACTTTCCAAACTCCTTTCATATGAAAGAAGCTCCTTATTCAAAATTGGATCAGAACAAAGCAAAAAAGGAATTGGATTCTGTCCATCTTGTGAACTCAACTCCACAAGTTTTCTTAGAAAATTGAGAGTTGCATCAACAGACATGCCTCCAATTATGCCAACAGTTGTTCCTTGATAACCAAAAGGACTAACAGAATCATTCCTTAAAGA
>Ga0099826_10003649_pt1 | contig 10535 bp, 9 predicted proteins | sample Mtrugardesep15_FD_76830 | JGI IMG/M metagenome (GOLD analysis project Ga0099826, IMG submission 76830) | Root nodule microbial communities of legume samples collected from California, USA - M. trunc garden sep15 | ecosystem: Host-associated > Plants > Roots > Nodule | place: USA: California...
ATATATATATATATATATATATATATATATATATATATATATTATACAAGTTTACTAAATTTTATTTTTGGGTATAAAACGTTCATGGGAATAGAAATTTTTTCCAAAAAAAAGGTGGGTATAAAGTTTCCATGAAGATGAGAATAATTTCACATGTAACTACCTATTCTAATCCCTATTTTTATGGTTGTCAGAAATGTTATAATGTTAAACAAACATCTTTTTTTTCTAAATACCTTAGAATAAAATTTCTAATTTTTATGTTTCAAGAAATGTTATTCCCAAGAATAAGATTTGGTAAACTTGAAACAAAGACAAATAAAAAAGGGAATGACCCTTCATCTTAGATGATCTAACTATCAATCAAGTAAAAACCACACTATGTAAATACACAGGTATTTTGCTCGTTCATTGTATAAATAAATGGCAACATTACCGTTCGAATTAAATATTAACTCCCGTAATTAGTTAACACTATTGATGAATAAATCAATGAAATCTGAGAGTTAATGAAATCAGCATCTGACTTCCGAAATTATTCTATCATAGTACATATATATTTGCCAATAATAATTCTATTAATTTTTCTAAAACATATTTCGCCATAATTTATTCAATTAATCTATTTAATGCACCTTTGAAAAACGTGATTGGACGAAATTACAGGCCTTTCCACAACGCTTATGCTGAATTGTTATTAACAGTGTAACAGAGAGGGTGAATTTAGTTTTACAACAGTTACAAAAAAGTTATAAAAGCAAGGAAATGCTTATATTTTTCTGAAACTTATTTTTTAGACAAAAATTTCAAATGAGAAAACCAATGTCTTCTTCATCCATTGGTCATACCTTAGTGTTACTTCTCCTTTGCTTTCTGCTCCAGAAACCCACCCAAGCAAGCAAAAAAGTAAGTTTCGTAATATATTTTGTTAAGTTTATAACATTAAAAATCGTTTTTTCTTTAGTGTTCTTATTTTTTATTTCTTAACATAAAGTTTATTTATGAGTCTCATTATTATTCATGTTGTTTCTTCTTCTTAGTCCTACATTGTGTACTTAGGACCACAATCTTATGGGACAGGTCTTACAGCTCTTGATATTGAATCTGTCACAAACTCTTATTATAATTTGCTTGGATCATACGTTGGAAGGTAAAAAATTTAACCGATGTCCATGAAATTCTTTGGCAGCAAAATCAATATGAATTAGTTATAGGATTATTTTTCCTTAAACAGCACTGATAGGGCCAAAGAAGCAATCTTTTACTCTTATAGTAAATATTTTAATGGATTCGCTGCAGTGCTTGATGAAGATGAAGCTGCAATGGTTGCAAGTACGTATTTTAATGGATTTGCATATGATTTATATATGTGGACATTTTAACATATAGTTTTTTTAATTAACCAATTTGTATTATTGTTGTAGAGCATCCAAATGTGGTATCAATCTTCTTAAACAAACCACGAAAACTTCACACAACTCACTCATGGGATTTTCTTGGATTAGAAAGAAATGATGTTATTCCAAAGGGTTCATTGTGGAGCAAATCCAAAGGCGATGATATCATTATCGGGAATTTAGACACTGGTAATTAATGTTGAATTTCTTTATTCTTTCTTTTGAATGCAATGTGCCTTATGAGACATGATTTGAACCATTTGATAGATGTTGTTATTGTTTTTCTATTCACGTTTCAATTATTTAATACATGTTTTCACCCACCACTTCATGATGTATAATGGGTAAAAGGCTTAATTCTTTTTGTAAAAGAAGGGTTAAATTACTATTGTATAAGTTAGCATCCATTTACCAATTTTTAAAGATGCGTAGCTAAAATTATTCATAGATATATCTGGAACCAACAAAAAATGTATGCAATTGGATTAGAGATTAGAAATGAATTAAAATATATAATAATAAGATTATAACGTTACAAAAAAATATAGCACTTTTAAATTGATTAAAAATTGAATCAATTTTTGATCAATTTTTTTTTAATTACTTTCAACTACAAATTACTGTTTTGAGCTTTTCTCCCACATTTATTTTTCTCTTTATTTGGGTATTTGTGTGACTACTCTCATGACTTGGGTAGAGACGTAGAGTACTAGAGTATCACATTTTACACAGTAAATAAAACCCATCAAGAAAATGGAAAGATTCTTTAATTCAAATAAATTTATTGGAATTGATATTTTTCCATTCTTACAAAAAAACATTATTCCTGCAACTAACTTTTTGGTACTAATCATAGAAAAGTTAATTATGGAGTAATTAATTGATAGAGCAAATTGCGAAAATAGTCCGAAAATGTCCAGCTATCTACCTTAATGCTTTAGTTTTCCTTTTTATTCTTTTTGTTACAATTTTTTTTTGTTTTCTATTTTTTTTTTTCCTGCACGAGAAAAAAAAATTGTTTTCTATTATTGAGTACCTTGAAATTTTTGCTCCCATCGAAATGCTAGTTTTTGTTTACTGCATGATGATATATATGTGGTTATGTGAAGCTAAATGTGGATGATAGTTGCTTAAATGGCACTATTGAAGGGTGACTGAATTAGTAGGTTCTCTTTTAATGATGGTCATGGCCTCATGGAGATCCTCTATATTGCTTCTAAAGGACCGTCAACACCTTATTATGATCCATTTTTATGCCTCTCTTAGTAAAGACACTTCCTTGATGGATTGCTTCCTGGACTTGACGTTGGTTCATATTTATAAAGAAGAGAATGAGGCGCAAATTTTCTAGCCAAATACATTGACAGGAATAGTAGGGGGATTAGGTTTTGAGATTCTCCTCCTATGATCTTCTAGTGCTATTCTACAAGCCCTTAAGCTTGCGTTTTTTGTTATCTTTTTTTTTTCTTTCTTTTTTTTCCTTTCTTTCATATGTATCTACTAAAAAAAAACTTTAATATTGGAATATTGTATGACTTATGATAGGTGTTTGGCCTGAATCAAAGAGCTTTAGCGATGAAGGTATAGGTCCAATTCCAACCAGATGGCGTGGAATTTGCGATGTTGACATAGATAATACGGATAAATTTAAGTGCAACAGGTTAATCTTGTTATATACTCGTATTTGTCTAATGAGCATCTTGTTATATATTGTTTTTCACCCTACTTTTACACATCTTCCGTTTTTTTTTATCTAACTCTTTTTTTATATTATTTGTTCATGATATATAGGAAGCTAATTGGAGCAAGATATTTTTACAAAGGCTATTTGGCAGGTGCTGGCAAATCCACAAAGGTATCATTCCATAGTGCACGCGACTTTGATGGTCATGGTTCACATACTTTATCAACCGCGGGAGGAAATTTTGTTGCAAATGCAAGTGTATTTGGCAATGGCCAAGGAACAGCAAGAGGTGGATCACCAAACGCGCGAGTTGCGGCCTATAAGGTATGTTGGCCACCACTTGCTGTGGGCGGTGGATGCTACGAAGCAGACATTTTGGCTGGTTTCGAAGCTGCCATAAGTGACGGTGTTGATGTGATTTCGGCGTCTGTGGGTGGTGATCCCGTAGAATTTTATGAAAGCAGTATTGCTATAGGGTCTTTTCATGCAGTTGCTAATGGCATTGTTGTAGTTAGTTCTGCTGGAAATACAGGACCTAAACCCAAAAGTGCATCCAACTTGGAACCGTGGTCGATCACAGTTGCAGCAAGCACAATGGATAGAGACTTCACTAGTTATGTTACCCTTGGTAACAAGAAAATACTGAAGGTATATTTATAAGCAAACTTTCATTACTGATGAAGATTTAAATATGTTTTTGGTTACGGAAAATCTACAAGTTTTTGAAGTCCTTGCGATTATATTATTTTCTGTTTTCAGTCATTGTTATTTCATTGGTCTCAATTTTTTTTCGTCCCCATGAGCTTAACTCAATTGGTATGAACATTGCATAATGTATGCGGAGGTCAGGGCTCAAACCTCGGATACTCCACTTACTCACCTTAAAAGGTGAATTTCTAGCCATTGACAAAAAAAAAATGTATGTGGTGAAAATATTTTATTTTAATCAAAGGCTAAGAGAAAAAAAAAGGTATATTTGCATGTATCGAACATATATTTAAACCATACATCAAATCTATATTGTTACATCATTCTCATTCTTTTAATTGATAGGGAGCTAGCCTTTCAGAGTCCCACTTGCCACCTCATAAGTTCTACCCATTAATAAGTGCAGTTGATGCCAAAGCTGATGATGCAACTTCAGATGATGCGTAAGAATACTTACTTTTCCACTAAGTTGTTTGAGTTTTTAGTTCTGCTAATCGCATATTAATTATCTCTTGATTGCAATCTATTCCAATGTTGTAGCCTTCTTTGCAAGAAAGGAACTCTTGATCCAAAAAAGGCTAAAGGAAAAATAGTGGTTTGTCTTCGAGGCGAAAATGATAGAACTGACAAGGGTGTGCAAGCTGCTAGGGCTGGTGCTGTTGGAATGATGTTGGCTAATAACATTGAATCAGGGAATGATGTTCTTGCTGATCCTCATGTGCTTCCTGCTTCACATCTTGGCTATGATGATGGAAGCATCATTTTTAGTTACATCAACAACACCAAGTAATTTTTTTTTTATTAATATGCTTCATAGTTCATACATAGCGTTTTACATATAGAATAAAATTTGTATAAGATTCCTACAGAGCATTTTATTTTATATGTTATACATATATGATGCAGGTCTCCTGAGGCTTTAATTTCTAAAGTGGAAACAGAATTAGGGCAAAGGCCTTCTCCAATTATGGCTTCATTTTCATCAAGAGGACCTAATATCCTTGACCCATCAATCCTCAAGGTTTATTATTTCTTTGAATATATTTAAGGTATTATCATAAACATGACTTTGAAGTGACTGTGTCATTGTAATTTTGGTTGTGTTTCAGCCCGATATCACAGCACCGGGAGTCGACATAGTCGCTGCTTATAGTGAAGCTGCATCTCCCTCTCAACAAAAATCTGATAAACGCAGATCTCCTTTCATTACTTTGTCAGGAACTTCAATGTCAACCCCTCATGTTTCTGGCATTGTTGGTATAATCAAATCTCTTCATCCTGATTGGAGTCCAGCTGCTATAAAGTCCGCGATCATGACCACAGGTAAAGTATAACTTTTTACTTACCTATGTGACCGAGGACTTGAATTTGTTATACAATCTTAATTTTAATCTTAATTTTTATAAAAACACATTCAAATATTTTGCAGCGAGAATAAAAGATAATACAGGAAAGCCTATGTTGGATTCAACACGCGTAAACGCAAATCCATTTGCATATGGTGCGGGGCACGTCCAACCTAATCATGCCGTGGACCCTGGACTTGTTTACGACCTAAATATTACCGACTATATAAACTATTTGTGCAACCGTGGCTACAAAGGTTCTCGCCTTACTGTATTCTATGGCAAGCGGTATATTTGTCCAAAATCTTTCAATTTATTAGATTTCAATTATCCAACAATCACAATTCCCAAATTGAAGATCGGAGATTCTCTAAATGTTACTCGTACTCTTACCAACGTTGGACCTCCAAGCACGTATACAGTTCACATTCAAACACCTCACGAAGTTTTAATCTCCGTAGAGCCTAAGGTACTAAACTTTAAGGAAAAGGGTGAAAAGAAAGAGTTTAGAGTGACTTTCAGTTTGAAGACTCAAACTAATAATAGTACTGATTATGTATTTGGGAGTTTGGATTGGACTGATTGCAAGCATCATGTCAGGAGTTCTATTGTAATTAAGCCACGAAACTGAGGTTTCCTTCTTATTTTCCACGCAGTAAATAAACAATTTTTTGAGATGTGCAAGTTCCTTTGAAACTTGATAAATTGATTAAATCAATATCAATATGAATGTTCGTTCGGCTTACATGTTTCTGGTTGAAATACTCTTGTAAATACATCATACTTACTGCCTATTCAAATGGGAAAAAGGAAAATGAAATTTTATATTATATTTCGGTTGATTATTCACGTTTGACATTAGATTATGGTGTGTCACTGTGCTCTGCTCGATTTCTTCTTAAACACATGGAATGGAAGTTAGTAACATCATGTTTTTTGTTTTTTAACATTGTGCTATTATGAGCACATAATGCTATAAGAAAATAGAAAAAGAGAAAGCACTATTTTTCTAAGTAATTTTCCCTCCTTTAAAAAACATTTGGCATGAAAGAAATTTTATAAAGAATTTTTTTATCTTTTTGAATAGGCCAAGAATGGAGAGACAAATATGTGAGATACACAATTAAAACTAATCCTTTCCAAATTAAGGAATGGAACACAGAAAATCACAAGGACGATAAAATCCTCTTTTCGCAAAATAGTTAATTAATTTGGTCAAAAAAGAGAGAAAAATAATTTGCTCTCGAACCAAACTATTAAATTCAATTTTTTTAGAAGCAAGGATATGCACAAGGGGAAGCAACGGCATCGCAATTAAGTTGGTATCTCGAAGAACCCCATCTTCTACCGCCAAACTCAAATAAATTTTATTAAAAAAAACGAGAAAAACTATTACATTCATTTTGACTCAACATAACTACTTCATAATTATTTTATTTTCTGTTCATTATTTCTTCTTTTTCAATTTATTTTATTTCCTTTATCTTTTTTCATCAACCAAACAAAGTGTAAAGAATATTGAAACTAACTTGTTAAGATTTATAAAGCAAGTCTTCACTTGTTCCACCGTGCAAGTATTCTAATTGGTTGGAAGCCTCCTCAAGTGGTTTGAGCTAAGTTAAATACTAATGGCTCTTGTCGTGAAAATGGGAGTGGTAGTGTGATTTGAGCGAGTGATGGTGAATGGTTTGGGAGTTTTGGAAAAAAATATTGGTATATGTAGTGAATATATGACAGAACTTTGAATTGTGTTTGTAAGTTTGGTGTATGCGAGAAGGTTGGCTTTAGAGCTGTAGAATCACATGTTGATTCCCTGATGGTTCACGGCTAAAAAAGCTAAAATTAATTAGGAAATTTTAGAGAAGGAAAACGTGAAATCTCTCTCTGATTCTGTTATTAAATTTTGCGACTAAAAAATTTGTGAGAGAATTTATTTTTTGCGTCACTAATTTTCCTCTCTAATTTTTCTTTTTCTAGTAGTGGTTGCAAATGTCTACACTAGTAATAATAATAAAGACAGTTCTTTTGAGAGATTCTTGATGGTGAAGATTCACCGCTTGTTTGAGTTAGAGTGGGAGGTTGTGGTTCATCGCGGTATATGTGATCGTATTAAATATAATACTATCAATTTGATTTCAAATTTGAAAAGTTAACAATTTATAGATCCTACAAAGGCTAATTTAATACAATCACATATATTTGAGACAGATTTATTACTCCAACAAATTTTCTTAATATTCGTTATTTTTGTTACAAAGTATTATATTAAGGGACGGTGAGAGTATATATATCGAGAGAAATTGTTTGATAATATCAAAGTAACATAAAACAAAAACTGAGAGTTTTATTTTTTTTCTTCAGTTAATGATGTATTTGATCTTTTATTATAGACTACATACATAATTTAATAAATGAATATAAGATGTTGATTATTGCTTATAATATTAACTTGATGGTGTATGTATATATGAACCATTTATACAATTAAGTATGTTAGTCAAGAACAGATCAAACCATTTGGCAAATCTTTCTTTTTTTTAAGTAACATAGTAGTTAGAATTCACTTTTTTCAAGGTGAATAAGTGAGGTGTCCGAGGTTCGACCCCAATACATGCAAATAACAATACATGTCTCTGTCAATTTAACTAAGGGACAAACCATTTGACAAATCTACCTGCACATTATCGGCTTGTATTTTCTATCATTTAAAATATCACATTACCATTTTTTAATCTACGAATTGAGAAAATGATTAATACTGGTAAATTTCACGATTGAATAAAACTAAGAGATCAAAATTACAATTAATTAAATCTACATATGTAAGTATTATTAAATGGTTAGCCACAAATGATTTATATATACTTTAGTCAAAGATCAAACTGTTTAATATCAAAATTTCTCTACGATGACTTTTTATCTAAAGAATCAAAGAATTAAAATCCGATAATAAACATACATGCATGTATCCAATAAATAACACGATTTGATTTTATTTTTGAGAATATAATTGTTTTGAAAGGGAATAACATATTATTGATGTTGCCTTGTTTGAAAATAATTGTACCCGATTTTTTACCTTAAAAACAAAAAACCAATTTCTGATAATAAGTAGATTAAATTTATTTATTTAACATAAATGCCTAAAAAATGAAGAATGAACTTAACCACAATAGTTGACCCCATTACAAACTCATAACGAGGAATTTGATTAAAAAACAATCACAGAACCTAGTTATATAAGTGAGGGGAAACACATACCCACTGTATATCCCTGATATTTTATTTTGCAAAACAAACATCATTCATGAGAGAAACAATGTCTTCATCCATTTGTCATGTGTTAATGTCACTTCTTCTTTTTGTTTTGCTGCAGGAACCTACCCTTGCAATTAAACAGGCAAGCTTATTTTCTCAAATTTTCATTATACATTATTCATTGCTCGCTATTGTTTTATTTTTTAAATTAAAAATGGTCACAAAATTTCTTTGTCATTGTAGACAATTTATGATATTATTAAATCTCATGCTCATCATAATCAAATTTTCATATTTTTGATGTTTAACTATTTGGTTTACTAATCAATCATGTGTTTTTTTTTTGTTAGTCATATATTGTATACTTAGGATCACATTCTTTCGGTCCAAATCCTTCATCAATTGATTTTGAACTTGCAACGAACTCCCACTATGATATTCTTGGATCTTACGTTGGAAGGTATACAATTCAATCTCCAAAATGCATAAAATTATGTGGTCAATTAAATTATGAAATGATGATATATAATTTTTTTTGTTGTTACACAGCACCGAGAAGGCCAAAGAAGCAATATTTTACTCTTATAATAGATATATTAATGGATTTGCGGCAATACTCGATGAAGATGAAGCAGCTCAGCTTGCAAGTATGTAGTTATGTTTTAATTCTTACATTTACCTTCTATTTTGCAAGATATATATTAATATTTTTGATATATTGTTATTTTAATTTTTCTAATTGGTGCTATATTATTGATGAATGCAGAGCATCCGAATGTAGTATCAATTTTCTTAAACAAAAAATATGAACTACACACAACTCGATCATGGGATTTCCTTGGGTTAGAGAGAGGAGGTGGATTTCCAAAGGATTCATTGTGGAAGAAATCACTTGGCAAAGACATTATTATCGGAAATTTAGACACAGGTAATAAAAAGATGAATGAAGTATTAATTTGTTTATGTTTTTCCGATGTGATCCGTCTCAAAAAACACTTTTTTTTTTCATAAGACATTAATTATTATGCATTTCCACAATTTTTTAATTGTTTTTGTTTTAAAAACTTATTGATGAAACTCATATACGCTAAAGCACTCAAATCCGTATCAGAGTAAGTGCTCTTTGAACCCGAAAGTCTTTCCTGTCTTGAACTAGGACACCATCTCCTCACTCGAAAATTTATTGTAACCAAAAATCCGCACCAGAGTATATTAATTATCAATTGCACTTAATGCATTTAACGATCATGATTTTGATTTCACAACCAAATTAAACAACAAGAATCAACACATAAATTTTGAATTTTAGGCAGCTAGCTTTAACTTGGTATTTTTTGGTCTATAATCATAGTCACTTTAATTTTTTTCATATACTTTAATTTAAAAGATTAGTTTCTATACACAAATGCTGTAAAACAATTTACATATGCAACCATTCAAATTATTCTAAAAGAATATGTGTAGAGATATTCTAGGAACATGACCGTAAGAAAAAATATCAACGTGACATCATAGAGTTATTTGACTTGAGATGTCATATGCGTAAAAAAAAGCTTTACATTGATGTATACAAATTAAATTTCTTTTTAAAATAATTAACCTCTACAAATATCTTCGGTTTTTTATTAATTCACAAATATGATTGAATGTTTAATATCTTCGTTTTTTTTTCTTCATAATTAACCTCTACAAATATCTTTAGTTGAAATCTAAAATTATCTTCGGTTGAAATATGATGAATGCTTAATGATATAGTATTTTTTTTCTTAATTTTTATTTTTATAACCAATGTTCATCAACCCTCTTTTTATTGATGTTTTGACTTTTAACAGGTGTTTGGCCAGAATCCAAGAGTTTTAGTGACGAAGGATTTGGACCGATTCCAAAAAAGTGGCGTGGAATTTGTCAAGTCACTAAAGGGAATCCAGATAACTTTCACTGCAACAGGTCTTTTACATTTGATTATTCCTTGTAACTTCCATTTAATTTAAGGCTTAAATATGCATTTCATCCCTGTAATTAGGGGCCGTTTGAAATTTCATCCCTGAACTTATTAATCCTCCCATTTTGCCCCTGCAATTATTAATCATTTGAAAACTCGTCCTAAATGGAAGGATTAGTAAGCTCAGGGATGAAATTTCA
>Ga0099826_10003651_pt1 | contig 10531 bp, 1 predicted proteins | sample Mtrugardesep15_FD_76830 | JGI IMG/M metagenome (GOLD analysis project Ga0099826, IMG submission 76830) | Root nodule microbial communities of legume samples collected from California, USA - M. trunc garden sep15 | ecosystem: Host-associated > Plants > Roots > Nodule | place: USA: California...
ATTTATTTTAGTAAAACATGTTATATAGTCCGTAATTTAAAAATGAAAAGTAAACCCTCCCCTCCCTTCCCCTCCTAAACCCTCAATCCAAACACACCCTAAGAAATTTTAGCATTGAATTTGTTTTTTTAACCCACAAATCTCCTCCTATCATAAGCACTCAAACAATGGTTCACTACATTGTGAAACATTTTGAACTTAGACCTAACCACCTTTGGTTTAGTTGTAGGACTCATAATTGCATAATGATGTTCACTTACATATGAAGGTAAAAAATGTCATCAATGCAGCTGGAAATATCAATTTTTGTTTCCACAATTACATATCTCAAAGTAAGAAAATTAGCAAAAATAAAACAAAAAATAACTCAAGTGTTTACTGTTATCTAAACTAACAATAACCAAGTTCATTTTTCTTATTGTACTCATCACTAACAACAATAATTATAATAAAAATTAAACAAAAATCTAGCCATATAAAAACAACATCAAAAAATAAAAAATAACTACACATTCTTACCTCTTAATTGCCAAGCATTACAAATGAACAATGAAGGATATACTATACAAGTATGTTAGTGTTGAGTAAGTTTCTGCTGTAACAGAAAAAAAGTTCTGAGTAGAAAAGAGGTTATGAATCTGAAGAAACAAGTGAAAGTGTTAACTGTTAAGAGAAGGTACAAAGCTAGAAGTAGAATGACAGAAGTAGAAGGGTACTGGATGGAACCATAACTGAGAAGTATGGTAGTAGGTAAGGTAATGTTTTATTTTATCATCAAATATTATTATTACTACCAAAAACCTATAGACTATAATAGTGTCATTGGATTCATTTTTGAGAGTGACAGAAATTGATTTGAGACATAGAAAATTAAGTTTAACTGTTTTTGTTGTACTGGAAAATTGATTTGACTTGTCTAAAAAAATTGGTTATTTTCAGAAATAAATTATATGGAGTTGAAATTTTGTTTGTTGTCATTTTTGTCTTTGTGAGTGGTGTGACCACACATTTACAAATCTACAATGTGGAACTTTGATTGTAGAGAAAAACCTCATTGGGATGCAAGAAAGACCAGGCAAACACATGTCTAAACATCACATTAATTTTTTTCTTATTTTTTAAGGTCACAGTAACTAATATTCTAAAAGTATTAGTCAGATAAAAAAAATAGTAAAATTTAGATATATTTTCATAAAATTTTTTTATGGTTTTTAACTAAATAAAAAACTAAATTTAGACTTTTTTTAGTTAGACAAACTTTGAGAAAAATATGAATTTGAATAAATTATAAATAATTTAATTAAGAATCATACGAAAAGCATTTAAAGAAATGCACTTAAGTTTTGTCCATAGAAAAAACAGATATTTTATATTGAAAAATATAATTATAAACTTTAAAAAAAATTAAGGTTATGTTAACGAATTCTGTGAAATTCAAATAAGAAAAAATTAAATATATAAATTTTACAATGAAAAATACAATTTGTAAACTTTTAAAAGTTGGATACACCATTTTGTAAGATAATATTTCATTTTTATCTTTTTAGCTTTTGTTTCAAGGAAACTTATTAACATTTTTTTACCTCAAATTTACATTTTTTTATAGAAAATAATTATAATAAAATTATGGTGTCGCAGATTTTTTAACTCCAGACCAAACCCATGGAGTAACCCTCAAGTAAATTGTTATGTACTTATGTGAATGTAATTAAAGATAATGACTTGCCATAACTTTATGATCAAGACAATTAATTTTAGTTACCTCAACCGTACCAACATTAAACAAAACAATCTAAAGGCAGACTTTTCAACGACATCACTAATTGTTCCGAGATGTAAGGCAAACTATAATAGATTTTAGAGTTTTGTTAACGGGTGTCTTTGAGGCACTAGCTAAGCATATCATAATATGAATTTATTACTATAAAAGGTAGTTGTTTTGACATTATTATCAATTAATTACATAATTTTAATGCATTAACTACTATATAAATTTTTTTTTCATATCTTTAATCAGTGTCTTTGGGACACTAGTTAGCATTACCCTAAATTTTATATTACCTCAATAAGTTCAACCGTTCCGAATATTTTAACCATGTCTTTTCTATCTTTATTTTAACCATGTCTTTTCTATCTTTTTTGTCTTTTTAACCACCTTAGAAGCTTAGACCAATGCATTCCCGTTGCAAAAGCGTGTAATACTGGAAAGGAGCGAATGCTAATAGATTTCTTGATAGCAAAAGTTAAACTTATAATTTTACGATTGACTCAACTTCTTAACAATTAAACCAATTTTTATCGGTAGAAAAGATCTTTGTTCTTGTTTGAGAGTTCGGTTGATTGTTATAATTGATTGAGACGTAGTTTGTGGGTTATAGAAAAAAATTATGTGGCTTTGTAGTTGGCCTTTTTCTTTGACTTAAAAAAATGAATGTTGGGCATCTCAGGAAAAATTAAATGGAACTGTTTGTGTCAATCTTTTAGTTCTCCATTTTTTTTTCATATCATTTTAAGTTTTCAAACTGAGGGGAAACGTGATAAAAAGATATCAATTTATCTTTTGATGAATTTTTAAAAAACAATTACAATTGTTGAAACACTCATTCGGTTCTCTATGCTTTGATTCTCTTTGTTTTGCATAATCAACTTTTAACTAGAGACTTCCAAAATAAGGAAAGAAGTTAAATTATTATAATTATTGGTATTAAAGACGCCAATAATATTGCATCAAGAGAAGCCAAAATGCTACAGCTATTGATTAAGAGAGGCCTAGCATTCCTCGTAGCTAGAAATTTACTCCCTCCGTTTTTAAATATAAGTAAAATTGACTTTTTAGGTTTATTCACTTAATGATGTATATGGTCTATATTATAAACCACATACATCATTAGATAAATGAACCTAAAAAATCAATTTTACTTATATTTAAAAACGGAGAGAATAAGCATCTAAGGCTTGCATGGTAACCATTTAGAACGTGTTTGATTTGCTAAAAAACAGATAATTGGATTGGACATTTTTTTTTTATCTTGTTTGATTTAAAAATTGATTTTGAGATTAAACAAAATATGTAATAAAGGACCGGATAAAACCTGACATTCTTAACCCTAGCTAAAATACATGACAAGATCAAAAATACCAAAATACTCTCCCTCCCTCCCTCTCTCCCTCCCTCTCTCTCCACTTTGTGTTTTAAAGTGTTATCTCATAAATATGGTTTGGAATGTCGAGGGAAAGTGAATGGTTCGGCGAGAGATTCTGCTTGGTGGAAAGATATTCGAAGGGGGTGTGGGCGTGGCGTTCTAAGATTTATTTGTAAGTAAATTAAGTAAAGGGATAAACAATGAGATAAACATCTCATTTTGTCATGATTGTTGGTTTAGTAGAGGTGTGTTGATACAAAGGTTTTACGGGTTGTTTTCGTTGGCTATTAATACAGGGGAGGGTTGGCGGTGAGGGTGTCTCTTGTTTCATTGGGAAAAGAGTTTAGTTGAAGAGCGTAAGTTGGTGCTGGCTAACGTCAATTTGCAAAATAATATTGCCGATTTCTGGCCTTGGAATATTGTTTTTGGTGGCTCGTACTAAGCATGTCACTCATTTTGCCTAGACAAAAATTGATTTTATAAAATAAATTTTAGTTAAAAGTGAGTTGAATGTAAAGTATTGTATGTTTAGATACGTGAGAAATGTTAAGGACGCTTTCATGTAACTGAGGAAATGTGATTTGAGAGTTGGGATTTTAAGTGAAACGTTTGGATACATGAGCTACCAAAGGAGCTAAAATTTGTACCATGAAATTGAGGAAATGTGATTTCAAAGTTGGGTTAGTTGCCTCTTTGGATCTACGGCAGGAGCTAAAATTTGTGTATCCATGTGAAACTGGAAATTCTAGCTTCTCCATTTCACGACAAAGTTATACATGGGGACATTATTCTTTTTTTGTTGTCGCGGTTTAGAAATTTACGACCAAACATATGGTAAGAAACCTCCACAATACGGCGTTTCCAAAAAAAAATAAAAATGTGTCTTTTACCCTATTTGCAAAGTCATGTCCTCAATAAAATAAATCAGTATCATCTTGACATTGGATTTTATTATGAGTCTCAACAACATACCATACCCTACATCGAATATTCAGTTCGATTTGTAAAATCTTTTTTGTTATATTAGACAAATATTATTTATTTATTTTTATCTCTCCTTCCCTTTCCCGTCATACATTTGAACCAATATGTTAGGAAGAATCATGGTAACCGTCATAAGCAAGGTGGTTAAAATTGAGTTTTTAACACGTAAAATCGTCTAATTCATGTATTTTGTTATGAAATTCGAGTTAAATCGCGTGTGAAATCAAATCTAGATAAATTCAAAGTTAAACCCGAGTTAATTTGTAGTAAATTCTCTATAAAAAAAAAAAAAAACTATTTACTCCCTTTTTCCTATGCTTTGCAATCTGCATTTACCCTAACTACATCATAGGTGACTGCCAACTAATGAATATTCTATATTAGGTGTATTTTATCAATTAGATTTTGGTTGTTGCAGTGGAAGGGTACCATAAATTGTTAAAGGTCGTGGGTTCAACACTTCCACGTATTCAAAAAAACATTTTTAACGGGATTTGAACCCACATTCTCTTGCTGCTTTCAAACAATTTATACCACTAGGTCGTTATTAATTATTCTTTTGCTGCTTTCAAACAATTTATACCACTGGGTCGGTTATTAATTATTGTTACTTCTTGAAACTGTTTGATGTATATTCCATAAAAGTTTGGCACTCTCAACAAATTAACTCAAGATCCATCACCAATGACACATACATATATTTCTTAATTTTTCTCAATAATATTCATAACATGATGATTGGAACATATCCCCTCACTGTTTGTTGATAAAATCACGATAAGAAAATCATATTCTTATTATATTTTATTTTAAAACAAAACAGTTTGTCTATTTTCCCATAAAAAAGAAAAGAAGAAGAAGAAGAAAAAAAAACAGTGTCAATTTTAGGACTAGTATATTGTATAACCAGCTAAGACATTGATGATAATATGACATCTGTGACAGTTATTTAATACTAAGTCTAAATTAATGATTGAGACGTGACTAAATGTGATAGTTTTGACTTTCTAGTTTTTGAATTTTGAAATTATATATATTTATTCATCAACACAGCATACTTTAAACAAGATCAAGAAAAGAAATTATACTACTAATAAACTTGTGTACTCTCTACGTATAATATACTGCAGAATATATGTGTACTTAATTTAACATTGCAGCATCACAAGCAATGGTACACACCAAGCTTTCTCTATTTATCAAGGAAAAAAAGAAAGAAAGAAAAAAACTATTTTTTTCTCTCTTCCTCTTGTTTTTGTGTTTTGTGAGTTGAGTCTTACTTGAACACAACCCTAACTAAAAAAATGTTTGAACACACAAATGAAAAAAAAAAAATGTTTGAGGTTATGCCAGATATTTCTCTTGTTTTATACTTCAATAATTTTATACAAGTACCTAACTATCTTTTCCAACTTTTAAAAAATAAAATAAAATATCTCTGAATTTCTTTATCACTTCTTTAGTGGTGTTGGTGGGCTGCAATTGCATCTTATATGGACCAATGAAACAAAGTTCACACATTTTATTATTTTCCTAACCTTTTCTAGAAGGATTTTCACAAAAAGTGTTCCTTTTTCATGTTTTTATTTTTCATAACTTTCTCTTCGTTAGAAATTGTTTCCCCTAATAAGTAATAATGGCATTTGGGTGGTAGAGGTATGCATGATGCATCCCATTCCTAACCTTACATGACACATGCAAAACAAATTAGTTGGCTCTTGCCACTAATTTCTTATCTTAAAAAATAAAATAAAAAAGGTGTGCATTATTGGTAGTATAATTTATTTTGCAAATTCTTATGCTGCAAAGTAAGAGAATAATTGATAACTGAAAAGATGCTAAACTCTTTTAATAGATAGTTAAATCAGTACCTTACTAAAAGAAAACACGAAAATTACATGTAACCTACATTAACTAATCCTTGGGAATTCATCTAGAAGCAACCAATGTAGATAAAGAGGCCCCCCTCTAGAAAACGGACATATTCGACACTTTTGGTATTTGTATATATACCATTTTGATTGATGCGTTAATGAAATTATTTAAAAAGATACTTTAGGTGTAAAGAAAAAGATTAGAACCTCACCCACTGCAAAATTCAAAAGGGTTAAAAGAATAAAAATTATATATTATATTGAAAGAGAGTATACATTGTCATTTTGATAGCTTAACTATAGTTATGGATTCGAATTTAGTCTTAAGTTTACAACAACGTTAAAACTCTTACAAGAGTTTAACGCCTATATGAGTTCCACAAAATTCGAGAGATTAGTCTAAATTATTATGCGTGCGGAAGATACTTGTTTATAAAAAAAAATTTGTCATTTTGATTCTTGAATATGTAGTTGAGGTCACTATAAACTATGATGAATGCATCAAATTATAAAAAATAAAACAAATGTATTTTGTTAGTTAATTTAGTCCTCTTATATTTTATTGGTTGGTTTAATGTATAAATTTGTCTTCTGTTAGACAATTTAATCTATAAAATTAATAATAATAATAATAATAATAATAATAATAATAATAATAATAATAATAATAAAAGACAAACTGATAAATATTTTTTACAATTTTGATACATTAAATAACTATAACTATGGTAAAAAAAATAAAATTGTCTCATACATTTATGTATCAAATTTACTATTTAGTCTGAAAATAATTTAAATCTAATATACAGTAACCATCTACATCTTAGATCGAATTTAAGCTAAGATGCTGCCATTATCGATGAAGAGTCGTTGTTTTGGGAAAGTTGGGCTGCATGAGGGATGGTTTACAATGTGACATGTCGAAGTTGTAACTTTGGCCATAAAAAGTGGATATCGTAAATGTAGGGATGACCCTACTTCAACTTTGTTTGTGTTAAATTTAGATTTAGATGCAGTCATGAGTACATTTTTGCTAAGGTGGCTAAGCTACAATAATTGTTTAAAAGCTTTGCCATAGTGAAAGTTTACTTTCTTTTATCTCTCTTGTCCCCCTTCTTCTTTTTAGTTATTAGATAAACTTCAAGTACTTCAAAAAAGAAAAAGAAATTGGCCTAACATATGCATGTTAGATCTACAAGTGATGATAAAATTGTTTCCTAAAAAAAGGTGATGATAATTTTATTCAAATATTTTTAGGAAGAGTTTTTTTGGTTTATTTTCATAAAAAAAAAGGGAAATTTATTATTATTTAAAGTGATACCATTTTACGATTATTTTCGATAAAATTTGAATACATCTTTTAAAGTTACAAAGTTAAACTCATACTCATATTATTAAACCAACGCATCATGAAAATAGTTTTTTCACTTTGATATCTAGGTATTTGATGATAGTCATGTTATTGTTGTTATGTTGGGATCAAATAATATTGTCCCCAATGTAATTTTATAGGATATAAACTTCATGGTATATTTAGGTGGAGGTTTACAAAAAGACACTATTTTTCATTTTTATATTTAGGAGCTGTAAAATAGTTTTAAAAATAAATTAAGTGCGATTGATATGTTATATGATCATTTATCCTATTGTAATTTTTCAATTGTTTTAAACTCTCAAATAGATGCAAAAATATAGAATTAGCCCTCCAAAAACTCTTAATCAAACCATACCTTTAAGTTTCCCCCTCTTTATACAAAATCAATATCAACACAGAAATGGTTTAAGTAAATGAGAAGACACTATGGCCCTTTTCTGCTCTTATCACAAGAAGATAAGATATCACACAACACATAAAATTCTACTACTATTCTCTTTTCTGTTTTTGCAGGCTAATGCAAATACACCCCAACTACTAGAAAGTCGTATGGCCAGCTATGCTGCTGTCTTCCTTCATATTTAAGACAAAGCAAAACAAATAAAAAGCAGTGGCTAGGGATCCTAATTCTTGCATAGTGTGCTACATCAGATTCAGATCCTATAGGAACAGCCACAATTTTAATTTAATTTATGTTTAGTCAAATAAATAGGCCCTTATAGTTTCATCACTAGTATAAACAAAACATATATTCCAAGAAGTCAACTACTTCTATAAGTTATTGGTAGCTAAGATTTCAAGTGATTGAGTTCCATTTTTTAATTCTTTAGTTATGTTTGAGCTAATAAGCAAACTCCCTCATGAAGAAAAGGGAAAATATTTCTTCACATTTTTCTTTCCTTTCTTTTTTATTTTTGAAGTACTTTTGTGGACGAGTATAAACTGATTTATTTACTTTGTGGATATTTAAAAAAGAGAACTTTCATATTTACACCAGACGTCAAACTTCATATGTGCTTTTGATTGAACACATGTCAGAAGTGGAAGGTACCTCTAACATTGGACCGAACACATTGTCACAATAAAGTTTAAAGTAAAGTGGTTTATATTTAAACTTTGATACAAATGAAAGATAGTGTAAGATCTTCAACCAAAATACAAACATTTTCACTAATTTAAACCACACTCCACGGGAAGCAAGATTAATTTTAATATTCCCAACCTTGAAATGAAATCATTCACATGTCATATTCAAACATTGTTGAACATATCTACATCTATATCATGTTATGTTAGTATTAACCGATTCTGTTTGTTTGTTGTAAAAGGAAATTTTGATTAAATGTCTCTATAGTGTCCAGGTCCTTGCAGTTTCATATGCTCAAAAACGGATTATAAGAAGCATCGCATGTTCTTTTGTCAGAAATGTAGCTTTCTAAAGTACATGGATTGGAAGATCAAAAGTGATGGTTCTACTATGGTAAAAGGAATGTTGTACTTGATAGATCAACATCAAAATGAAGATAATTTTTTTTCACAAATTCTATATAGCTTTTTCCTAATGACAAGAGGATAAATTCCAGCTTCCAATTTGAATAAATATTTACAAATTCTTGTCAACTTGTATAAAATCCAAAATGTTGAAAAAATATTAAATGAATAAGTATCATTAATTGTCACTTTGTCACTATCTTTTTACTTATGTCCTCACAATTTATCTGTATTAGGTTCTTATTTATATTTGAATATAATTATTTAACAAGTTTTAACAATTTAACTTTTACTGATGTCTCAAAATTACTGTTACTCATGAACAAGTCTTTCTAAAAATATCCAACATTAAATTTCTGTTTATAAAAGAAATTTTACTTTCCTAAAAGAAAAATGTACTCAGAATGTGAAAAAAGAATTTCCATTCACCATGAAGATATTGAGAAAAAAAAGGTTACCAAATCAAATACTAGTATTTTTTTTGTCAGATAGCTTAGTGGTTAGAGCTCACACACATTATAAATGTAGAGAAATGAGGTGTCACAGGTTTAAACTTCTGTCCTTACATAAATTATGTAATGCTCCTACTAACTGAGCTAAGCGCACGGGGACCAAATACTACTCCGTACTTAACTATTGGAATTCGGGAAAATACTTTATGGCTTTTTCTCCTTAATTTTGGACACGTGGTATTGTTATCTATACTAGCTTTTCTCAAACTATTTTGTTACTTTACTAAATTTGATGACACATGTATCATTCAACATCATTAATCAATCAAAACAAAAACACTAGCAGTATTGTGCAAATGCAAAACACTATTTGGCATTGACATGTAAACAATATACTCCTTCCACTACTATAAGAGAAGAAGTAAACAAAGCACTCAAAGAGAAAAAACAAGTTTAGCCGCCTAATATTACTATCAAAAAGATAATGACCCTTTCTTTGTCTGATAAGTAAATAGCCACTTTCACTTTCAAATTTCCAATGAAGACTAAAGAAGAACAATTACAAACTAGTCCTTATATTGATGATTTGACCATCTACTTCAACAAGACAAAGACAACGTGTGCCATTTAAAAGGGACCCCACAAAACTAACCTACAAACAAGTTGGTCACGTATTTTTGAATAGCATCAATATTAGCATATGCCATACAACTATGATGGGGGACCATTTCACATGGAAAATAAGATAAGCTTAAAAAAAGAGATACATAAGAGGACAAAACACTCTGATCTCTCAAACAAACTTACTTGTAACCAAAGGGAGGGCCATTTACTTAGATAAGTATGGCAAAATCACGGTCAGTCGTCATCATTTTACAAGTTCACAAAAGAGTAGTTTCAACAAAATTATGGTGTCATCATAACTTTGTTCAATTAACCGTGAGATCAAACATACACTTAAAATTCTTTAGCTTAATCTTATAAGTTGAGACAGCAAAGGAGTATTAAGAATATTATCTCATCCAACTAACAAATTAACCATTAATATTTTTTTATATAAAAAAATGGTGGAACAACATACAATGTATAAGAGATTATAACAAAATTTTATTTATATCACAGTAGTACATATAATAATATAGTAACAGCAATATAATAGGGCTAAGACTTAGAAAAACACAAGAGGGTTGGTTACATTATGGGAACATAGCA
>Ga0099826_10003652_pt1 | contig 10529 bp, 6 predicted proteins | sample Mtrugardesep15_FD_76830 | JGI IMG/M metagenome (GOLD analysis project Ga0099826, IMG submission 76830) | Root nodule microbial communities of legume samples collected from California, USA - M. trunc garden sep15 | ecosystem: Host-associated > Plants > Roots > Nodule | place: USA: California...
AGAATGCTGCTGATGTCACACCTAGCTCTTGCAACAATACATGGCAGTTTACTTCAAGTTCTAGTCTCAAGAAACAAAAGCATCAATGTTTTTGATTAAATGGAGTTACAAATGTTGCACTGAGACTTCAATTGAAGATGTTTCTGTGTTGTGTTTGACACGACATTGACATGTGTTTCTTATGTTGATAAGCCGGCAATTTTTATTTTTTTTAATGGCAAATGTTAGTATGTTAAATCTTATGTTAGTTTTCTACTTGACTGACAAGGACTTAAACCATCGACTTTTAACTCCTTTAATCATTCAGCTCAAACCAATTGAACTACCAAACCCCTATGATATGCCGACATTGACACGCCTGATTATATTCAATTACATACATTTTTCCGAACATGTCCGACTATTCATGTTCGTATCAATGTCATGTTCAATATCCATATTTGCTTAAGAGATCCCTAGATTACAACCATTGGTGTAAATGGCATCAAAACCTTTTTAATTCACTTTTTGCTGAGAAAAATTATAGTTGTTTGAATATTTTAATTTTGGTATTGGTGATGTTCCCTTTTAGTACTTTTCTTTGCTGAGAAAAATTATAGTTGTTGAATATTTTAATTTTGGTATTGGTGATGTTCCCTTTTAGTACTTTTCTTTCACTTTAATTTTTGACTAACTTTAGAAATTCTGTTGTCACTTTTTGTGTGTTTTTAACCAAACAAACAACATTCTAGTGCTGAAATGAGAATATGCATATCAGCACAGATTCTGCATATATATTTTTTTTAACTTCGATACGGTCTAAGACAAAGACTTGGGTTCTCAAATAATACAACGGGAAATCCTTAATTATATCTCCAACTTTTGCACTTATTGAAATTTCCTTTGGTTTCCACGTCCTGTGTATTGTGAAATTCACCTATATATGGCTTGCCATGGCATTCATTAAAAGCCTCTACAAACTCAATCTACCTTCCCTTCACATTTACCTAAATCTGATAATGTTTGGTGGGAATCCAGAAGATATTTGTATAATTGTAGCATTAAGTTTTCTATGTTTTCTAGTATTCCTTATACTAAGTCAATGGAAAGTTATCAAATGTATCTTATGTAAAGCTTTCACTACAAGTTCAAGTTCAATTTCAAATTCAAATTCAAATTCAAGCGCACCACCTATAAATTGGATTGAAGGACAATTTCATGATGAATCCATTCAAGGTAGTGACTTGGAATCATCTATAATAAACTCTCTTCCTATGTATCAATTCAAGAAAAATGAGGCACAAGAAAGGACAGTTAATGTAGATTGTGCTATTTGTTTGGGAGAATTTGAAGGAGGGGAATGGCTAAAACTTCTTCCAAATTGCAACCATGGTTTCCATGTTTCATGCATTGATAAGTGGTTTCAATTGCATTCAAGTTGTCCCTTATGTAGATCTCGGGTATATCGTATACTAGTTGCAAACAATGAGTATTCTGTATCTCTTAACACTTGGCTTGAAACTTTGGAGATGGATGACATTACTCCTGAAAGGAATGCACATTTCCAGTCACATTCGCTCTGAAATCATACAAACTTGGAGATTAGGAAAATGAGTTCATTCTATATTCGATTGAGTTAGAGTTTTTTTCTTTCCATTCTTAACCCTCTTATTCTCAAAGAAAAATGCTCTGATAATGTGGGGTTCGATCAAAGGAGTTAGAGTCTCTTTATTGGCGACCATTCCAATTGTACAAACATTTACAAGAATGCATTGTTGACAATAGTATGGTAGGGTTTTGTCCCCATCCAGGTTACTTTCATTTTATATAGAAGTTTTTCTTTTATGGAAATTTTGTATAGAAGCTAAGTTTATCAAATGGTTACAAACTTAAAATAAACTTGTGAATTATTATATTTTTTCTTCAAATAGTTTAATAGCGAGAAACTCAAACATTAAATGTGAAGAAGTGATAGATTGCGGGTTTGAATTGACGACCCAACACATCCACAAAACTTGTGCATTTTTATTAATGCATTAAAACTCTATTTATATAAAAATGTGCAATTCCAATAAAAAATTACATTTATGTTTGAATATTTAATCTGAACAGTATTATCATTATTTTTTACACCTAAATTTACATCTCTGTTTTATTATCCAAGAACAAAAAGTTAAATTTACTTCTTTCCAGATTCCACAGAAAAACGTGCAGAACAAGAAAGACATAGATTTCTTTACACATGAATCCAATCCAAGAAGCACAACCCAATCCAATCCAAGAAGCACAACCCATGTGCTTAAAGGATTTTCAGGTTTTTATTTTTCTATTTAGACCGACATGTCAATTATAACATTATTGAACTCAAAAACGGACATATTTTGAAACCAATGCGTATTAGACTTGACACAAGTAAAATTCTGTCACATTGAATTGAGGTCAAAATTCGACACACAATCCAAAACCTTTGTGTACAAGAGAATCAATTTGAAACTTAAAATTTGAGAACACTCTTACGGGGCGCCTAATTGGGATTATCATTCCAGTCATCAATTATGACGTCAACAACAATTTTGCAATCCAACTCACCTCAAAAACGTTGACAACTTGTTTTTTCGGAGTCGGTAAAATGCATTAACAAAAATGCACCAAGCTTGTCAGAATTGAACATTAATATCTGTATCTTCAAAGGTTTACATTTTTAAAAAAATCGTACTAGATCCTAAAAAAAAAATCGAATTAGATGCCAAACATTTTAATGGAACATTGCTTAATCACACCCAGAAGCTAAAAAAATCTGATTTTCTTGTTTTCTTTATCCGTTGTGAACTTGGGATATTTTAGTCAAATCTGAAGAACGGGTTAACATACACAATTCAGCATGATACGCACGGAACAGATAAGCAACACCAATAGTAAAGTAATAATTTCCACCAACATAAATTACTGATCATATGTATGACAACATCTAGGTGTTTTAAAGGAACCACATTTTCAAACTCGCTCGGCCAATGGGTGTCCATTTATAGGCTAAACCATCTGTTCAAGGACCTCATAATAGTGTCCTTCACCACCAACCTTAGTTACCGCAGACCTTTTGAGATGGTAACCTTGAGAGGATAATCTAGAAATTAGGTAAATGGCTTTGGGTGCGTTGATGCTATAATAAAGTTAAACTCACAGGATTGGCTGGCACCTATGTTAATAGCACATTCATTCTTTCATTGAAAATGTTACCACCAAATCTAAAAACAAACCTCATGGATAATCTAATATACTCATCAAATTTGAAATTGTAAACAACCAAATTTAATAGCAATTGAACTAAAATACACAATAATAAAACACAATCCGGAATTTAACTTTGCATCAAAATGTCTCCACAATGGTGATCACCATAAAAAGACTAACATCTAAACAAAAACGGCCTTTGGCGAAACCAGCCATTACCTTAAATAATCCCAATCTTGTTTGCAACATCCAAAGCATCATAATCAGGTGTCAACCTTACATAGGCCTTCTTGGTGCCATCGGGCCTGCAACAGAACAATACAAATTTAGAAGAAAAAAACAGTAGTTGTTTAAAGTAAACATGCAAAGTTTCAAACTGATTTACAATAATGTGGGTTTCAATCCCAGGTTATTGTTTACAACGGGTTTATATTATGTGTCATACAGTCCTTCGCAATAGGTCCCGTGTTCATAAGAGAGCCATAAAAACCAGTGTATAACATAAGTGTGCCATCAAAACAAGTGTATGTACAATGTTATTACTACAGTATAAGCTAGTGTGTTAAAATTGCAATACAAAATTAACAACCAGCATACAACTCAATCAGTCTTAAGCAACCATGAATTTCCAAACAATTTGCAAAAAAGATCACAAACTAAAGGCTTACCTGATCAAGGTGTTAACTTTCTTGGCCTGGATGTCATACATTTTCTTCACGGCATCCTTGATTTTCTTTTTGTCAGCTCGCAAGTCAACAATGAAAACCAAAGTGTTGTTGTCTTCAATCTTCTTCATTGCTGACTCAGTTGTGAGTGGATACTTCAAAATCTGATAATGATCAAGCTTGTTCCTTGGTGTAGCACTAATCCGAGGGTATTTTGGATTCCTATCCCTTGAAAGAGTCTTTGGCCTGTGGAATGTAACAGTTGTCCTAATCTTCTTTGCCTTCTTCTTAATGGCAGTGCCTGACTTCACTGCTTTCGCGGCTTTCAAGGCCTGTGCCTTTGGATCAGTCTTCTTTGCACCATCACCTGCAACAATAAAAATTTGACCTAGTCACATTTCATGCAGCTAAAAAATCCAAGAACTAAGCTATTTTTTATACAAAAAAGGTCCAGTTCGGATGAACAACTTATTTGCAGCATATGGCACACACTTATCATGATTAATGTTTATGTATAAGCTTAAGCTATTCTTGTGGCAAATGGTAAAATAAAGATAAAACTGTCTTTGTATATGCTATAAGGTGTTTTCACAAGTTATGTTGGGGAACTAATAAAAATTAGTTGAAAAATGCTGATAAAAAAAGTCATAAGCTGTTTCCAAAACATCTCCCAAAAAGTCTCACAAAACTTATGCCAGTAGATAAGATCAAATAAGCAAATCCAAAAAGGTCCTAAATCTTCTATTCAACAAAAAGATATCATTGATTTCATAAATCCTACAAAAATGAAGCATCCAGAGAAATGGGACGACATTTATCAAATTTCAATCTCTATTAAAATATAGCAAAAGATAAAAGCTAAAATTGGTTTCATATAAGCTATAAGTTGTTTTAATAAGCTAATTAAGAAAGAAAACTGAAAACAGCATATGAACAATGTCATAAGCTGTTTTCAACTTCTCACAAGTTATAATTCAATCCAAACAGGCTCTTAGCCGGCATTAAGAAAACAACTAGTGAATTTTCTACAAATCTTCCAGTACAAAAACACAGAATATTAAAATCAACCGTGAAGATGAACCAATATTTAATCCAGAAACTTGAGCAAGTAGTGATTTTCGTACTTAAGCAGAAATTTGGATAATTAGAGAGTAAAATCAAATCTTCGACTATTGAAAAGAAAAGAGGGCTAGATGAATTACCTTTTGGTGGAGCCATTGAATCGGCGAAGATGAAGAAACCCTAGACTAGATGTGAAACCTGTGTGGTGGAAGCAGACAGTGGCAAATTAGGGTTTTCGGGTATATATGTCACGCTTATCAAACGGGTCGGGTTGTTCATTATGGGCCCTGTCCATTCTAAAACTATATGAAAATTGTTAAATGCACCACCAAAAACTTATTTAATCCCCAAATAGTTTAAATTTTTATAAGGATAACATTTTTTAGTATCATTTACTTTTACAATAACTGTAAAAATGAATTTTACTATATACATTTTTTTTCTCAAAAAAATAATGTTGCAATGATGACTTTTATAGTAGCAAGCATAAATTGACTTTTACCGTAGCAACTAACGATCTTAAAGATAGTTTATAGGGTCGGGCCAACAAGACTTAAAACAAGTTTGACTATGTGGTTTTTTTGTTTTACATCAAATATCATATAATGAAAAATATTTTTTGTTATTGTCCTAAAGCAAAGACTATGGTAGCCTTACTCATGCACCAACTTGCATCATGAAATGCTAACTATAAATCTCTAAGGAAAAAATAAAATATAAACATATTTTAATCGAAATTCAAACTTTGATTCACCACGTTGTAAAAAACTCGCCCCTTTTTAGACTTAACCTTCATTGGTTTTACTTTTGTAGTAGGCTTACCAAAGATTGACATTTTTTTGAACTGAATTTATCTAAGATTGACATAGATTTCAAGTTTCTGATTGATCAAATAGTATTATACTGAGGTAAAAGAAAACTCTAGTATTCAAATGCAACTTTGAAATATTTTTGGTAGCATGTTGTACTTACAGTAAACTGTATTACAATTTCACATATGAGTTTCATCCTTTGAATATTAATTTTATCAGTATACAAAGTTTTCATTCTTTCGTATTATGTGTAGATTATGTGTTCTTCTATGAATCTTGGTTATTTACAATTGAATCATTGAGATCCTTATATATCAGACCCATATATATGACCCATCTTGGTCCTTTTTGTTTCTAGGTAACGCTTGTTTGCTTCAGTGATTGGTGTTAGCACAGGAACACGACCTGTCACAGCTAAACCATATCCTTTAAGACCAACAAATTTTGCTGGATTGTTTGTCATCAACCTCATAGTTCGAACTCCAATGTCCCTCAAAATCTGCACATTCATCAAATACATCATATAACAGTTTATTTTAGAATCACATTTTTAACAGTTTTATGAAATATTGCAAATTATACAAGGATTTGATTAGTATTGAGTATTGACTATTACTATGAAGATTTTTTTATACTATCAACCAACATTCGAAAATGTTTTACATATCACTAAAGTGCATAAGTACCGCTCAATTGGTAATTGTTGCGACATTTGATATGTTGAGATGCGAAATCAAATCCGCAATTCTCTACTTCTTAACATTTAGTGTATGTGAGTTTTGCCGCTCCACTCTTTCAAAGAAGAAAAAAAAAGTTTTATTTAATTGTAACAGATTTTGACTGGTTGACCGTAAATATTATATTGAATTTGTATCAAAATTAAACTTTTCTATACTCAATGTATCAAAAATAAACTTATTATACAATTCAAGCAAGATACCAGAACAACAATTCAAGTAAAACTTTAGTTTTTTTTTTATTTCTTTAAAACTCGGTATTCAGACCAAAGACCGACTAATCCAAGAGAACTAATTACACCGTTTACTTAGTTGATCATTATTTGATTTGAAGCACACAAACAAAATTGAAACAATGCAATTGAAAGTGATTAAAAGATCTGACCTGGGCACCAATGCCATACTCACGAGCATCAACGGCTAACCCTAAATCTATGTTTGCTTGCACTGTGTCACGACCTTGATCTTGCAAATTATAGGCTTGAAGTTTGTGACCCAACCCAATGCCTCTTCCCTCATGACCTCTAAGATACATAATTACTCCTTGTCCAGCTTCTTCAATCAGTTTCATAGCCAAATCTAGTTGCTGGCCACAGTCACACCGAGCTGATCCAAATATATCCCCAGTTAAACATTCTGAATGTACTCTTACTAGAACATCTTGGCCATCTCCTATATTTCCCTAAGTAACCAATAAGAAATTATAATTGAGAAAAATATTATGCTTTAATTTGTTTAGGTTTTCCTAAATAAAATTCTAAGTTCCAAGTTTTATCTTGAAAATCAAATTAACAAAGTTATATTTACCTTTACAACAGCCACATGCTCAGTTCCATCCAACTTTGAACTATAACAATATGCTTGAAATAGACCCCATTTAGTAGGAAGATGTGACACATAAGTTCTTTCAACCAATTTCTCTCGCTTTCTCCGATACCTTGAAGTGTCACATACATTAACATCGTTAAGCGAATTTGATTCGACTAGCTTATAAACCATAATAAGAGAACATATGTTTAGATAAAAATTTAATGAAGTGCTTATTCAATAAAGTTTATCATACACAAGTTACTTTTACATTCGAAAAAGAAATTATTATAAACTTTGCTTAAGCAAAAATTATGAAAGTAAGATTGCGTACCTTATCAAATCAGTTATTGAGACAATTGGTAAGTTATATTCCAATGCCAAGTTTTTTAAATTGGGCAAAGATGCCATATTTCCATCTTCCACATCAACAAGAGCTGTGAGAACAGAAAATGGTGGCAAGCCAGCCAATGCAACTAAATCTACAGAAGCCTCAGTATGACCAGCTCTCCTAAGAACTCCCCCATTTCTATACTTAAGAGGAAAAACATGGCCAGGTTTTCTTAAGTCCTCGGATTTCGACTCTGGAGATGATAAAGCAAGAATTGTTTTTGCTCTATCCGCAGCCGATACACCTGTGGAAGTTCCATATTTTGCATCCTAACAATAATATATGTTTCACAGTATCAAATAAATGAGCTTCAAAATATTTACAACAATCTAAGTTGGGCTTCAATATACTATATGATATTTTACTTACCACGGTGATAGTGAAAGTAGGGGCAGATGAATCCTCTTCTTCAGTCTCTGGTGACATAAGAGGAAGGTTTAATCTTTGAAGATCCTCTTCTTTCATGCCAACAGAAACAATTCCTGATCCATGTTTAATCATAAAAGCCACATCCTTGGTACTAATAAGAGATGCTGCCTTTATAAGATTTCCTTCAACATTGTTGTTTTCATCATCTACAACGATTACAAACTTCAAAAAAATATCGATCTAGGTGTTAGATACTATCAATCCTTTACTTGATAAAATGTTATCAAAATTATTCACTTAACACGAACATGTTCAATAACATGTTTATTTATTTATTTGTATGTTTAGATTGACGGGGAGTTTGTCACAATTATAATGTGTTGGTGTCAATGTGATTTTGATCAAAGTTGTATTTTTGTACTTTAACAAAGTCATCGTGCTACTATGATTTTGTTAGAATCACCGTGATTCCAAACATATAATTGACATAACGAACGAACATAAAATTCTAACTAACCTTTCCTTGGCGTATCGAATTAAGGGCATGCTCAATGGAAGAATACCCTTTAGAGGGACAATCTGGATCACCTTCAGCTTCACTTACAAAGAAATCACTATTTTCTTGATCAGTTATTTCATTTTCAGCGTTTAACGTTTTCAAGAGGGATCCATTTTCATTTTTCTTCAAGTCACTATCATCAAACACGTCTTCAGTTCCAACCTTAGAAAATCCAATGGCATAAAAAGCCAAATTTCTCACCTTGTTGTTCCACAGGCCAAATCTTACACTGTGATGAGTAGTGCATGACCGATGCAAGCTTTGAATAAATAATAGAAAAATTTAACATGAGTTCGACAAATAGAGGAACAATTAATATAGTGTTGTGTTATCTAGAGAAATAAAATATGTACCTTGAATTGGTGATGACGTGGGAAATCAAAGGACTAGGGAATGAGGCAGAGTCCATAGGCAGGGATATTAAATTTTTACTTTTAGAAAATTGAAGGAAAGAAAAAGTATATACTCAAAAATTGTGTTCTTAATTATTTCATGTCACACATAATATAGAAAAATAAGTACACCTCCTGTTATGGATGTGTTTTTTTTTCCACCACACCATTATCTATTACCCAATATTTATATTTCTGGTTGTACTTTAGCAACACGTAAGTACTAAGAACCACATTCTTTTGTATTTTTGTTACTTCTCGTTGTTATTTTTTTGTTGAGCTTACCAACAAGAAGTGTGATAGCATGGAAGTTTGTCATCCCAAATCGTCTATGATTTGGATTTGGATTAATCATGGAAGGAGTAGTGCTACAAAGAGAACTTGCATCACATAAGTATGGTAAAACATTAATCAGTTATATAAAACACTACTCATTTCACCGATTAATTTAATATAAGACTTCTAATTCAAACCATCAACAAATTCATATCATTTTGTGAAATGAAAAATTGATTGAGATCCAATTACTTGCATGTTTGGCTTAGTCGGCCAAGTATGTTTAAAATAAAAATACCCTTTCAATCGAGAATGAACTGTGACTTTAAGTGCAAATTAGTCCAACCAAATTTTATGTCAAACATATATTTTATTTTTAATGAAATGTGATTGTGCCTTAAGAAACATGTTAATCAAATTGTAGAAATATAATCAACTTAATATTTATAAAGTTTTTAACATTTATCTATTCAATCAAAAAAAATACAAAATTCATCTTTCAATTCAAGTTTTAACTCCTTACCTTGTGGTCCAAATTTATATTGAAGCAACCAAATAGTTTTTCATTTTCCTTTTACCAGTTTGAGATGTTTTATTTACCAACTCATACAAGTTTTGGTAAGTACTATAGTATATCATTGAAATTCAAAGAAGTTACTGCTAGAAAGTGATTAAAAATGAAACCTAATTTTACAAATTAAAGAAGGTTTAATTTAACATAATCTTTATTTATTAATTTTGTTAAGTCTTAGCTTAACTTTTTCTCTTTACTAATCCCTTATTAGGTTTGCAACAACTCTATCCTAAAATTTTGGCTCTAAATTTGCATCATATATGTTTTTCGTTTCTCTCTTTAATAACCGTGAATATTTTTCAAAGCAAAAATTTAGGTGACTTATAGAGTGAACCATCAACTAAGTGGTTCATGGTGAACCATGAATAAAAAACATCGGATTATGTTGTCCTACAAGATTTTATGATGTATTCCACACAGAAAAATATTTTCTTCTTCTTTCTTCTATGTTCCTCTCACGAACTTAACCACCATCATTAACCCCCAAATCACCATCTTCTAAGAACAATTTTGAATGTTGATTTATTTTCTCTAGCCATCGTAAATCCATCTCAAATTAAAGTAATCACAATAATTTTCTATTTGGCATAATCTTTGAAAATGTTGATTGAATATACTTATATAATTACCCCTTGATTTCATCCATTCTTGCAATGATTTGTTGATTAAAAAAAA
>Ga0099826_10003653_pt1 | contig 10528 bp, 5 predicted proteins | sample Mtrugardesep15_FD_76830 | JGI IMG/M metagenome (GOLD analysis project Ga0099826, IMG submission 76830) | Root nodule microbial communities of legume samples collected from California, USA - M. trunc garden sep15 | ecosystem: Host-associated > Plants > Roots > Nodule | place: USA: California...
AAAAATAAAAAAAAAATATATATATATATATATATATATATATATATATATATATATATATATATGCTAAAAATAATCTTGTATATGTAATACATGCAGTATTTAAGTCAAATTTCACATTTGAGAACTATTACCGTTTTTAGGGGTGTAAGCGGTTTAGATAAAATTGATTAAGCCAAAAGTTTAAACCGAAACAAACCAAAAAATTATCCGACGTTGTTTGGATAAATTAAAGTTTCTTGTGGAGGTGTTCTCTGTGATTGTCATAGTGCATTTATTGCGGCATTTTCTTGCAGTCTTGGTAGATGTTTTATAACTTATGTTGAGTTATGAGATATTTACCACAATATTTTGGTAGTCATTCATCATAGATTTATACAAGTCGTTGTAGACGTGTTTCTCTCGCAACTACTAAAATGATTGAAGATACTATCAGTGTTTCAAATGCTTTTCATCATCTAATTTCTAAGGTTAAGGTGTTGTGTCCCTAGTCATCTGGGTTTCACTGGCAACAATTTATCGTGAAGTTAATCAAGTTGTTGATGGTCTTCCCAATTATGATTTTAGTTAATCTATTATTTAAAAATGTTTAATTTAGTTCAAAATTTCCTTCTCGGCTCGTCTAGTGATTCAACTTGTATTTCTTGTCACAATGCGTTTATTGCAGCATTTTCTTGCAATTTGGGATGATGTTTTATAAGTTGTGTCAAGTGATGTGATATTTATCATTCTCTTTTGATACATAAATAACATGAATTTTATCTCCGAGAGTTTAGTTCAGTTTGTAGGAATATTGCATATTATATGCAGGAGCCGGGGTTCGAACTTCGGACACTCCACTTCATCATAGTTAAATTGTGTGAGCTCTAACCACTATGCTACTAAATCAACAAAAAAAAACATGAATTTCAACAATTATTATAGATTATAGACAGTAATTCTCTCACATCCATTAGAATCTTCGACAAATTATTTTGGGTCATGTTAACTTGTGCCCTAAGGGCAGATGTTAAGGAACCTACAAAAAACAACTTTGCATTGGAAAACATAATAGTTCAACTTTTTAAAAGTTGAATGCACGACTTTTGATATGTATATTTCTATAATTTCTTCTTTAACATATGCACTTGAGGACACAAGTTAACATTTGCCATTATTTTTAGCTCTTTTTATCCAAAAATAATAGTAGTAGTATTATTTTTTTAATTATAAATTTATGCTGTTATTCTAACTGTAGTACTAATAATTGCCTAAAAATTAAAAGTGGAGTACCAGTAATATTAGTGTAAAAAAAGTACTAGTATTGGCATTAGTACTGGTACTAGTATTAGATTGGATATGAGATGGGTTATGGTAAAGTGAAGTGAGACTCATCAAAAGTAGCAATGTACTACCATGTAACTAAGACATGTTAGATTTTAAAAAGAATTCAGTAGTAAGGGTCGTGTGCATGCTTACGCAACTTGCGGTATAGCCTACGCTTCGCACGGGTGCTGCTACCTGAACCAACATTTAATGTCCGATAACTCGTACTAGTAGTCATACGTCTCAATATAATTGAGCCTTTTTTTGAAAAACTATAATGAAAGTGATGCATGCATTTAAAAATAAAAAATATTGCTTACCCAATTGTTAATCCGTAAGTTTGGATTAAAATTAAAATGTTCAATTTTTCTTCTTTTGTTTTGTCCGTGGACAAAGCATAGGTACTATTCAAATTTATAGACAAAACTATAAGATTTTACATTCGCATCGAAAATATTCAACTTAACAATATTAGTTAATTTTTGTTTGCAAAAATGCATGGTTGAAGCTGACTGACACATGACAGATGATAAAAGAGTTAACGTTTGACTAATCATATTCATATTCACATGGAAATGAGGATTGAAAAGAGTGACAAAATAAGTAAATTCATTAGAATGTGTTAAGATTCTCTCAATTTACATAAAATGTGTGGTGTTCGGACGCAACACATGCAATAGACATAGAGTCATATAAACCTAAAAACACAACGAATTGCATGTTTGTTCGTTTCTTTTGGTTTCTAATTCTTGCTCATATGCCATATTAATTACACCGACACACACCCACACCCACACATCCTTGTTCTTCTTCAAACCTTAATTGCTTTTAGTTACGTTTTCATCGATGTTTGCTTGTTTTGCTGATTCAGGAAATCATTAATATTCAAACTACAACGGATGTAGTATGTGTTTGTTCAGATTTACATTGACTTTGGCTAAATCATATTCAAACAGTGATTCTGTTAATTAAAGGTATACAATGGAGTAGATTTTTTTTTTTATTAAAATCACTTTGATAGTACAGTATAATTTTGACAAATCACTTTCAAGTCTTAGATTCGAACGAACCTTGCGTGCACAAACGTTATCCGATTTACACAAAACAAACCTACATATCATAGTAATTGATAATTTTTTTTTTTTTGGTACAAATAGTAATTGATAAATTAATAGTATGATGACAATGATTTTATGTTTTAAGTAATAGGAAAATTATTTGAACATAAAAAGTTGATACTCCCTCCGGTCACTATTATAAGCAAAAGTTAATTTTTTAGGTTCATTTAATAAATGATGTATGTGGTTTATATATAGACTATATACATCATTTATTGAATAAATCTAAAAATAAACTTTTATTTATAATAATGACCGGAGGGAGTACCATATATCAATATGGTATAAAAACACATCATTTAACCGATAAAAATAATTAATAAATATAAAACACACCCTACTTACACCATTAAAAAATATGATGGTGGACATTATTTTTTGTATCCATATAGCCTTTTTATTTTTAAAGTTAACTTCTTGAGCCAATTCATATTAGTAAAAGGAAAAACTTTTTACAAGCAAACTTTTTAATACTTGGTTTGAAGATTAGTTTTTTTCTTCTTCTTAAAAGCCAAAATCAGGCAGAAAATTGAGGGGGAAAGGCAAAAGAGTTTTGGTGTATATGTCTTTATAAGTGAGGTGAGAGACAAACAAGTTAATCATGTAGAATGCATCAGTGGTTCATGTTTTGTGCAGTTATTATTGTTAGTATTTTGTAAGCACCTTTTCTTGCTTTTAGTGGGGTCCTTGGTTTTGACTCCTGACTAGACGGAAACCCTTGTATTTTCACATGGATACTTTGTGATCTCAAACTACTATTGATAATTTGGTGTTAAATGATCAGTGGTGCTACCTGGTGTATATTTACCTAGATAAATTCCACTCTTCGTTTAATTCCCGGAGATAGTTGGCAGGTTCGGCTTGACCATTTGTTGAGGGTGTTTCATCGAAGTGAAGTGTTGTTTAATTTTTAAAGTAGTTAGAAAGTTTTTGAACTTTTTATCTGTAAATTGGATCCCATTGTATGTGACAACTACCTGTAGGACGTCGGATTGGGTGAGCATGTTTCGCTTGCAGAAACAAAGTATGTTGTAGGTGGTTTTTTCGCTAGAGTTTATGCTTCTATCGACTTAGTGAAGTAATACGCAACTATGAAGAGATATTTGAGTTGTCCTGGAGCTTTGCTGGAAAAAGGGTTTGAAATATTTATTCCCGACCATGCGAATGGCCAAGGCAAAGTGAGAATGCCGAGTCTCTTGGTGAATCTATGTGCATGTCTCTATATTGTTGGCATTTGTTACACTTTATAACATAATTTTTCGTGTATTGAGACACGGTGGACCAATAGTATCTTGCTCTAAGTATATTCTTCCCTAAAACGTTTTCATTGAGGTGCTGACCATTGATGTTTTCATGCATTTCTCAAAGCATATATTTGACTTTCTCGTTATCTAGACATCTGAGTACAAGTATCGAAAATCCTCTTTGATATATGATATGTGTGACAAGAACTAAAAACACGTTTTTTTTTTTCTTTCTTCAACACCTATTTTAGAAGCACATATTTTTTTTTCATCGACAAGAATTTAGGACACAATTTGAACACACTCTCAAAAATGAAAAAAATATAGAAAGTTAAAAGAAATAAAATAATTGTTATAACTAATTCATCTAGTCATTGACATTTATTACATGCTCACTATATTCCTCTATAAATATGATTTTTATTGTAACATAGTAAGTTACACCTTCGAAGAACATAAACAATCTTCTATCTTCTTCTCTCTCTTTCTCTTCTCTATCTCTATTCTTGCTTTGAGAAGTTTCATATCAATAATGAATATATTTCAAAGTATTAAATTATACTTACACTGTTTCTAAATATATATCGTAATTTTATAATATTTATTATTTATATAATTTACTTTGATTATATTTTTTTAAATATAGATAATTACTTTGAATATTTTCAAATTATTCAATTCTCATAATCTTTTTTCTATAGATAACTAAACTATATCAATAGTCATACTTATATAGCAACTTATACATCTATACAACAATTAACTCCGACGTGAATTTAAAAGCACGGAGAGTACGTATTTTTATGACTGCGCCTAAGTCTATGTCCAAAAACTTATGTTCATTCAACTATTTTCCTTCACTCTCGAAGATAACACCGTTTAAAAAAAAATCTACATAAATTTTTGGAAGATTGCACCATTTATGTAGATGAGTAGGAATAGAATAGAATAGAATAGAATAAAGACTTGCAAAGTGAGAAGTCATAATAACAAGTTAACATGAAACCACGAGTCAGTACGGATGGTAAGAATGAAGAAACCATCAAAAATATAAGTGCGTCTACAGTAGAGGAGACATCTATTTTTTTATACTTAACACGTGCATTTGTAATTTTTTAATAATAGTATTTAATAAGCATTTATTTTCTTCAACTCATATCTTACACAAAGTTCTTAAACGAGACCCACTAATCAACTATCAATAATTTTATATCAATACATTTTAATTTTTTAATATTAAAAGAGTGCGAATCTCGTTTAAAGTTGGGGTCTCAAATAAGACCCCGAGTCTTATAAGACCCTGAAAAATTTTCTCCCCGACAGGGTACCTAATAGATACCGGTAGGGATGGACAAACGGTCGGTTTCGGTCGGGGATGGACCGAAAACGTCAATCTGATCGAAACCACGGTTTGTATATTCCAGCCCACTGTCGTCCGTTTACACATTCGGTTTAGTCGGATATCGGTTTGGTCGGATAACAGTTAGATCGGATGGTTTCTATCGGGTGTAGATATGAGCCAGAAATTAACATATCTGAAACTTCTTCCCAACTTTGAACTTTTCTCTACAAACCCAAAAATTGATCATTACCATTAAATAAAAAGAATGACAACAAGCAAAAGAAGAGGGTAGAAGAACAAGTTACAGTACACTAAATAAGAAAGATGATGGAACTGAGATTCAAATCAATAAAAAAATGTTAAAATGGAAATGAGGTGAATGAGTTTAAGAAGAAGATGAAACCCAGCATCACTTAATTTCTTGATTTCTTTAATGGAATAATTAGAATACCACAATGATAATATATTTGATGATAAAAAAAAAGTGGCACGTGATATGTTAATACGTTTCTTCTTGACCTTAGATGACATTAAGTTTTCTAAAATAGAAGTAATAATAAAACGGTGGTAAGTAACTAAGTGGGACCATATTAGTTAATTACTCTCTCCGTCCCAAATTGTATGTCGCTTTAGGGAAAAAAATTTGTTCCAAATTGTATGTCGCTTTACAATATCAATGTAACATTAATGTTACTTTTCCTATTATAACCTTAATTATTTATTACTCTCTATTCTTTTAATTCTTTCATTTATCTTTCCCATATTATTTATTAAGGACAATTTTGTAAAATAACTCATAATATCTCTTTTCCACACAATATTAATTGTATTTTTTAATATGTGTGAAATGCCCAAAACATCATACAATTTGGGACGGAGGAGTAAAATAATAGAATGACAATACAATTACACATTTTTCAAAAAGAAACACAAAATCCTCTCTTCTTAGTCGTTCCTTCAATATGCGATCCTCGTTTTATAAGATTGAAATGAGAACTCTTCAACAAAAAAAAGTTCAAACATATCAAGTTCTTGCCATTAACAACGACCAAAGCTTATGCTGCTATAGCTTCAGAAAAGTTGAAGTATCACCTTCTTCCACACTGTGTCAACGAAAACGGTGCTTGATGTATATACTACGTCGGTCGGTAGCGGTCTCCGTTGGATGCGATTACAACAACCAAATCCGTCCATAGCCAACCGTGTGAAATTGCCTTTGCGGAACCGATGGCCCGCCAATCCAAAACATACCCGACCGAGATACTGATTTTGCATGCGGGTTTCACGATTTCGGGTGGGTCTCGGTTTCTTGTCCACCCCTAGGTACCAGATCTTAAATGTTTAAGACCCTTCCATTGGAGATAGTCTAACAAGCTAAAATATCAAACAATACTTTGGTTCTTTTGGTCAAAGAAATAAATAGAAATTCTTTGATTCATAAATGAAAATGTTGACCCCCCTCCCAAGAAAAAAAAAAGATTGAACAAAACTTAAAAACATACGCCACTAAAAAGAACACATAAATTGTCATAAACAAGAGATAGAGAGAGAAGGAAGAACAACACTCGTGCACTGGAGCTGTACTATAAAACATTGAATCTTAGAAGGTATTATTGATTATAAGTTTTAATCCATAGTTTTTGTCGCAACGTTCCAGTCACAACTCAACTCAACTAATACGTGTGAATGACCTAAAAAACTTATAATTTGAAATGAAGTGTGTATTATTTTTTTATGAGAACTATTAAATTTTCTTAATTCAATACTTCTAATAAATTTAATTAGACCTCAATTAGTATCCAAATAATATAAGTCCTAAATGCTACTCCATTTTTGTTATATCTTTCTCTCTTTTAAAAAAGGAAACACAATATTTTTTTACAAAAAAAAGGAAACACAATTGAAAATAAGATGCTACTCCAGTAGACATTCATTTCTAGACAAGATGTCCTGTCATTTTTGTTCATTCACGTGCTACTGGATTTCGATAGAGAACATGAAACAGAATGATTGTGGCTACCTAGCTGAACAATGTAGCAAAAAGCAAACAAATAATTTTAGTCAAACAACTTTAGAAAGTTTTGAAAAAGTCCTCCGGGAAAACCAAAATTGGACTCGAATTTTGGGATTACTAATTAGTCAGCATTATTTTACTCTCATTAGTGAAAAGCATCAAGTTGTTCTTGTTGTTTGGTGTTCAGTAAATGTTGACATTAGAGTCAAAAAAGCACATAAAGGTTTATACCACTTTTATCGTTAGTGCTTTTTAGCTATCTGCAATGTCAAAGACTCAAATGCTTCACTTCTACTCCACTGCCACACCATGACTAATAATTGCTATTTTTGACACCATCAATTTGAAATTAACGAACATTTTATGGTGCGTTCTTTATACTAATAGAGGGTTGAATCTAATGAAAGAAACTAATTTTGCATCAAAGTCGATCAAGATTTGAGTCCATACTAGAAGAGGTGTATTCCACATTCAAATAAGAACATATGACCTATCAATGTGTGTCATATTATATAATTCATATTTTATTGTGTAATATATTTACAACGAAATTCAAAGTGTCCCATATTATATGTGGTGGATGACTTAATCACTTTGTAGGAGAGAAATTCAAAGAAAAGAGTAGCTAGGACAGTGTATGAAGAAAAAACAAGTAGGTTGGTGGTTTCGGTACCTCTGCCCCAAGTTTTATCGATGAATCAACTCTTAACTTAACCCAAACATTAACTCACATGTGCTTCATGTTTCATACAATATTGTTTTGGTAGTATAATATTTGGAGTCAGCAGTCACAAACCAACCACTAAACATGCAACTAACGATAACATAATTTAGACAAACCCTTTATGTAAGTAAATAAATATTCAATTAATACACTGATGCCAGCCGTATACTTGGACATAGGAACAAATTGGTTTAGCTTTTCATATTTTCCATAGCTTAATTCATAATTGATCAACTCTCTTTTATGTTTCCAAGCAATTTAGTCCAATAAAAAGTTTGAGGAATTAAGCAATGAAGTCTTTAAACTCGTAGTACTAATATATATTTTTTTCTTCCATACTTACAAATTATCACAAAAAAGTTGGTCATATTAATTAGCAACACAAATTGAATCCACGACTTTATGAATGTTTTACTTCTTATCAATTTAGTCAATTTTACGATGCACTCCATGCTCTCATTTTAAATGATCTAATTTAAAAATGTGCATTATTCATATTTCATACTTTAACTTTTTTTTTTTTACAAATATACAAAGGAAAATGGTATTATTCACATATCATACTTTAACATTATTCATATATCATAAGATGTTGTTGAATTTATCTTGATAAATATTTTCAAAATATTAAATTTTATAATTTTTTTAATATATTATTAAATATATTTAAGATCAAAATTATACATTAACGTATGTGTCAGAGTCAATTGTGTCACATGGCGTATATCACAAGAGTGAATACTACTAATATATTTTGAATTTATTAATGGTAGTAGAAAATATTTTTTTTCTTTTACATTTAAATAGAGGCAGGGGCTGTTCCCTTCAATAACATGAGGTAGCCCTTGCTATCCCAAATTTTTTACTTTTTTAACTTAGTTAGTACCTAATTATATTTAGCTACCCAAATAATAAATATTGAACTACTCCAAACAAGTTTGGTTATCGAAAATTAGCATAAATAAGAAAATGAAAAAAAAATACTACATCATTGATAGATGTTTTTTTTGGTCAAGACATCATTGATAGATTTTTTTGTATTGGTTTGATACTTTTAGTCTCAATAACAACCATATAGAAGAAATTTCAACAACAATATTGCTCAAAAATTAAAAAAAAAATTAACAACAATAGTAAGAAACAAATGAAATGGATGATAATAAGTTCTTACAAATAACCTATTGTTTACGTTGAAAAAACATTAATAATCTTTTTATTAAACAATCAATTATGGATAAAACTGACTTCTTAAAACACGTTTTGCCTAATTTTTTAAAATATTTGCTGTCAATTTTTATTTCATTTGCTTGTATTTACATTTCATATAAGTAAGAATTATTGTGATTTTTACGAAATGGTTAAGTTTTAGATTAAATTTGTTTTTAGTATCTACAACACTTGCAATTTTTAAGTTAAGTTCTGAACAATTTGTTTAATTTTAGTCTTTAATTTGTTGTTATAAAGATTAATGCAATATTAAAATCACTTTTTTTTTGTTTGTAAAATTATAAAATGATGAGACAAAAATTGATTTTTTTTAAGGACTAAACCTATACAATTATAATTTATAGGACTAAAATTTATTTTATCCTTAAATATTATATGTTCGTTTTAATTTTTTTTTGTTTATATTTGATTCCTCTGTAGAATTTTTGCTAGCTTGGTTTCTGAATAGAGAAATATCCTATAGAAGTCAAAAGGAGGAATTCTTAAGTTCAAAACACGAGGGCTAAGGAGGTGAGGTTGTGCAGGAAAGTCACATGGGGTCATCTGCCACAAGCCCATAATGGTTAGGGTTGCGGGCCCCTGCACCCTCTTTAGCCTTCAATTTTAAATTCAAGAATAATTTGTCCATGTTTCCGATGCAGTGCTAACTCGTGTAATTTAAGTTAGAAACTTTTCTAGTTGTTTGTGCAAGAATTCTTGAGTAATAAAGGTTGGTAATCCATATTTTTTGTCTTGTTAATTATTTAAAGACCTTCTTTAAGGTTTTTTAATTAAAAATTATTTTTTTAAAAATTTTAACAGTTTAATTTTCAATGTATTGAATACATATTTTTTTATCATAAATATTTAGTATTTAAAGTCGTTAAAGAGTGCCCTTAAAGTACTTGTTAACATTTTTCATATTTTTTTAAGTTTATTAAATAATTAATGTATATAGACTTGTATACATTAAAAACATTATTTATTCAATTAATCTGAAAAAATAATCTTCTTTTATTTCGGATCATAGGGAGTGATTTATCGAGACTTGTTAATCAGTGCTTTAAAGACATTGTTTAAAAAAACCATAAAAAAAAAGTTTGTCTTAAAAATACAAATCAAACATACGTTAAAATCATAATTACACAATTTTTAATGTAAATATTTAACTTCCTTCGCCTCTTTTTATTAAAAAAAGTTCTTTGAGTAATAAATATGACTAAGAAAAAGTGTTATTATTACTAAATTGCTATTTAATGTTGGTTGTTCATGTTCCAAGATAATCAGTACTCTCTCTTAAAGATAAACACAAGGTTATGTTAACTCGTGCTCTTATGGTACATGTTAAACAATTTAAAAAAGAGAATATTTTTCTTAAATTTTGTGCATTCAATTAATGAAAAGTAAAAATAAATAAATTTAAATGCATTAATTACAATAAAATATTTCTATTTTGACTCATTAACTTGTGTCTTAAGGGCACAAGTTAACATTTCTCATAAAAAAAATACTCCCTCCGTCCCTTAATATAACCCCCCTTTTGTTTTTTTTTTGTCCCTAAATATAACCCCCTTT
>Ga0099826_10003654_pt1 | contig 10526 bp, 4 predicted proteins | sample Mtrugardesep15_FD_76830 | JGI IMG/M metagenome (GOLD analysis project Ga0099826, IMG submission 76830) | Root nodule microbial communities of legume samples collected from California, USA - M. trunc garden sep15 | ecosystem: Host-associated > Plants > Roots > Nodule | place: USA: California...
CACTTTATTATCAATTTGTTTTTTATTATTAAAAAAAATATTTTAATGAGTGTGTGCCTAAACACTATTTATTTATGTTTGTGTCCATAGTAGAGTTTTCCGTCATTACTATTGACAAATAAAAAGAATTGTACTAAAAAAGTTGTAATTAGAAAACATGTAATGGACAAGATAGGATCTATACCTGGAAATCTTCATAACTTGAAGGCACACGACATCCAACATCTGCGATGAAAAAGTTTAGAAGATGTTATTATTATGAAAAAGAAGCAATCAATATATATTAATTTATGATAAGAAAGTACAGCAGGTTAAGAACAAAAAAATGGAAGTCGAATGTGGGAGAGATATAATTATCTCAGGGAATTTTTCAAAGTGGAATAAAACATTAATTTTTTTGTTGATATGATGTTTACTCTCTTTAATTGATTCCTCTCTTTTTGTTGGTATGTTGGCTCTTTCTTTCGACTATCTTCTTCTCTATTGGTTCTTTGTTTGATTCTTTGACTTGATTTGATTGATCTCTTTGGATGCTTCTTCTAATGTTCGATTGATTCCTCGGTGTAATTGATTGGTGTTCTATATATTTGTTTTTATTTTTTTTTATTTTTTTTATTTTTGATCCTTTTATATTTACTTTTTTAAGCTGGTCTTCTATATTTTAAAAGATTTAAGTTAAGCTTTATAATAAGTTAGTCTCTTTCGTTACCTGATCGTTTAAAGATTAATGTTAACAATATAAATGATGAAATTTAACTTATTTAGGAAATCTTTTTTAATACATTTTTTAATTTTTATTTGTTTTATTAAAATCAATATCACGTGCGAAAACTAACTAATTTAAATGTGAGTAAAGTTTTGAACCGATTTAAAATCTTTAAATTGTAAGAGACCATTTAAAACTCTAAAATAAACATAAAAGATCAAAGATGCAATTAAACCTTGTTTCTTTCTTTTGATTTGATCCTCTTAAAGTCGAGTGTTTCTCTCCCTATTTGATTTTTTATGGTTGATTTTCTCCTATTAATTCTTATGTTTGATTTATTCCAACAAAACACACACATGGGTGCAACTGCAACAAAATAAAAATATCATCTATTCATGCAATTCCATTGATCCTAACACCATTCATATTACGCACGAACCTTCCAACGTGTAATGGTTGAGATCGTGACAAACACATAAATTTTAAATCGTAAGAACAATATATTCATATAAATTTCCAACATTAGAAATATTAATATTATACCTATTTTGTGTGAGTTTTTTTTATTCTATAAAGGAAAAATAAATAGAACAAGCGTTTGAATAGATATATTAACCTAGACAGAAAGAAAGGTATATAATGGAAGAAACACATAAAGCATAGAAAAATTCAAAAATTAAAGTGGGGACACACGCCTGTGCTGTGACCGTTGCAAAGTTGCTGGGTTGAGGCAGCATTACCGAAGAACAATGTGGCAACCGAGATCATAAAAAAGACCCAACGAAAAAGATGAGTTTCGGCCATCAACATAGTGAAATAAAGAAAATTTTCTTAAAAAAAACTAGAACAACAACCCTGATATGATATGAGTGTAGAAGAAACGTGAGAAATATATATAAACTTCTCAAGATTTTTGCTAATAATTTAAATTGCACCTGATTTAATGCTATGATTTGATTGACTATCTTATTGATTTATTTCTAAAGGCAGACTGATTTGTTCTCGGTATATTATTGATTTTTATTAAATATTTATTTTACTTTATTTGACAATCTCTCGAGTTTATTTATAGAATAAAATTTATTTTTCTGATTCATTAGGTCAGATTTGAACCTCAATCACCTCATTTATTTACTTTAAAAATGTTTTATACTCTCTCCATCCTTCTTTTATAAGATCTCTTAAAAAAAAAAGTTTTCTCCCTGTAATACACATGTTTAGAGGCATTCACGATTTTTTATTTCCAAACTTATCATTATTCATATTATCAATTTAATTTTTGAATATGAGAAGTTAATGTAGTTTGAAATTTTTATCGTAATTTAAAGTTTCTTCCCCAATTTAATACAAATTACCATCCAATTTCTATTTGATTGTTTTACAATTTTAATTGAATAAATTGAAATGCATCAATTTATTTTAAAAAAAAATCTATAGAATTAAAGTGTTATATAATTTAAAATAGAAAAATGTTAACATTTGAGCTCACTAACATATGTCTTTAGATCACTTAAATATTAAAAATAATCTCACCAGATAATTTAGCATGACCCTTTAAAATAATCTACCGGGATCAAAGAATTAGTTCATTTCATATGAAGGGATATTTTGGGAAATTCAATGGCTTATGAGCAAGTGAATGAGCCTACAAATTTATTTTCTCTCTTCTTTTTAAAATGTAATGTTTAGCCAATATCTCTAGTCTCTTTTTCAAAAACTGTTTTCTTTTTCTTCATATGATTTTGCTCATTCCCATCCCAAACTATCAAAAATATTTACAATATGAATTAACTTACGTAAAAAGTCAACGTGAGTTAAATCACGTTGCGATGCATTATTGTTTTAAGACAAATCCAACAACGCCACACTTCAAACACACACTTCTTTCCCATTTCATCTCCAAAACATCCAAAAGTGCAAATTTTTGGATCAAAAACTTGAGCTCAAATCATTGAAAAACTTTAGGAAGCGAGTTTCTACGTCATTAAGCATAAAAAAATCAGGTAATGTATCTTCTAACCTCTTTAAATTTTTCTGGTTTTTGAGTTGTTTTCATCATATTAGGAGGCATAACGTGGCGTGAGTTTAGTCACGTTGAATGCTCAACGTGAGTTAACTTACGTAGAAGACCAACGTGACTTAACTCGCGTGGGTGACCCAAAATTTGAATTTTGGCGCCATTTTTTCTCTCTCATAGGCTTGTTGCATAAATTATTTCTAAAAATTTTTTCTTGTTATTTTTTATTTAATAGATATAGTGATGGTTGAAAATGTGGTGGATGATGGTGTTGAGCCAAAACTGGCCATCATTAAATAGATAGAGAGATGGTTGTAGCAGCGTGAGTTAACTCACGTTGGTTATACCGAACATGTGTTAACTCACGTGTGGTTAATTTTGAAACTTTGAGGTGGGAATGAGCAAAAATGCTTGGGGGAAGAGAAATTTTCCTCTTTTTCCTACAAAAAAATATCTCTAGTCTGTTTTATCAGTGGCAAATTACAAACTCACCTACCAATGAGCACATAGAATAAATTTCATACTAAATTGAACGATAAACTCACCTACAAATGTTTAATTACCAACTATGACAATAAGCAGTTATACAAACGTTTAATCACCAATGACAATAAGCAATTCTACAAACGTTTAATCACCAACTAAGACGAAGAGCTCCCACTAAGAACTTGGATTAGGGTGTTACTGTACAGAAAATATGTAATACACATGAGGTTTAAATCCATAATGTTAAGCAATTTCCCTCCAAAATCCACGAGATGAGGAAAGGATGCATGCAATTACTTGACAGAAAAAACTTCAAGGGTGTGCTAGTAACTTCAGAATCTCAGTAACCTCCTTCAATCTTCTATCTGTGTTTTCTCTAACAATAACAACTGAACTAGGAGTAGGACCCCGAACATTTCTGCATTTTGGCAAAACAATTAATTGAAAACAACTGTTAGATTTCTCTCTTCATTCAATCAAATTTCATCTTATAAAAAATAAACACGTTTTCCAAAGAGCCGAAGTGTGTGACCTTTTCTGGTAAGTGGCCTTCCTAGTAAGCTCCTCAACAAGACTGTGCAGTCTCTTTAGAAAGGCAGGAGATTTGAGTATGGTCTCAACGCCTTTTTGAGTTGAGCATATCTTCTTCAAAAGCTCAGAAGCAATGAAAAAGCCCTCCTCCTTATTCCTGAAACAAGTTTTAAAAGTTAAATATTATAAGAAAGTACAAGAATCCTATATTAACTTTCAATGGTTAACCACTACAAAATATAAATATTGAAACCTCAGTAACTCCAAGACGATTGTCTGTATAGAACCCTGTCTTTGTATCAGCACTTCTAGCAGATGAGGATAGCGAGCAAGATTTCGGAGAGTTGACAAAACATGTTTTAAAACCTCTTGATCAGGGATACTCCTGCTGATTAATCGAATAAGCCGCAGCAAGGTGTCAATGGCCCCAGCAGCGACAAGTTCTTCGCAACATCTCTGAGAATGCCATGTTGCCAAATCTGCAACAAAAAAACAAAGAACAATATAGGTAGTCAGAATTCGTTGAATGTAAATAATATATAGGATTTTTTTGTCTCAGGTCACCTAAATACATTCTAAATATCCACTTTTATATGCCTTGCAAAATAGAATTGGAGAACAAATCTAAAGAAACTAAAATGCATGCTTCAGAAGCCATCTACTTAGTTAAAAAATTTAAAAGATATAGTTCTCACCCAGTGTTGAACAAGTATGAAGAATGTCACTAAGACTCTTCATACTAAGTAGCTCTGAAAGCGCTGCCAAGAGTCTGTTAATGAGACGCTTGCTGTCATCCACATTTTTGGAAGACTCTTGAAGTCTCAAGCGCAAATCCATTAGTTGTTTTGTTGACTGCTGACGTGCAACGTAACCTTTCCAGTGTGACTACATAATTTATAATTTATAATAAAAAAAGATAAGGCAGATTAGCAAATAGGAAAAAACTAAACAGACTAAAATTCAGGCTCCAGTTATAATCAGAACCAGCAGAATCATAATAAATATGCACTTGTAACTTGTAAGACACTTTAGGATAAACTAAAAATCACATGGAGGGAGAAAAAGAGCAAACTTTTGTTGCAGTTAGTTCAACCCCATTACCCAATTTTCATGTTACCCAAACAAAAAGAGCAACCTGGTGCAATAAAACCAGTGGAAAAGTCTAGGAAAGGAAAATTAATCATATGACAATAATTCAAACCATTGCTACTTCCTTCACTTATTTAAGGGAGCAAGGGAACATCTGTTTTAGAGAAGCTATATAAAATTTTCGTGAAAGTACGATATATATCAATATAACTGATTCAGAAACCAGTAGTCAAACAGAATACACGAGAACCACAGTAGGGTATATGATGATAAGATGATAACTATTGTTATACAATACCTGTATGACAAGGATATGATGCCTATAAACAACGGCCTTTCGCCTAGCTACCCACCCACGGACGTGGGACTGTATAATGATTGCAGACTTTGTCATCAATTTATGTAACAAGAGATGCTTCCACCATCGTTGCAATTTCACTACTTGAAACAAGAATAGTTCCAACTGAAAACTACAAAAGCCAGTTGGTTTTGAAATGCATCCAGCAGCAACCGCACGTAGCTTAGAAGCACTGCCTACATCATAGTAAGACAAAACAAAAGTATACACTATGCTGAGTAAATTTGAAAAAACAATTAAATTACTCAATTACAAGCTCAATGAGATAAAATATAAAACAATGAAAGTATGGAAACAGAATACCTAACATCAAATTTCGAGTTAAATGCCCCCTAATATAGCGCTGGAGCTCCAATGCGGCATACTCCTGGCAGTTACGAACCTTCAGTATTAAATATGATCAAACAAATAAAAGGCAAATAAAACTCTAATCAAAAAGCAAATATACATCACAAATTATTTGGAGCTTTAAGGCAAACCTACCAAAATTGGTTGTAGCTCAATTAACTAGCTATTTTGAAATAATTAGGCTGTGTTAGTTAGAGAGTTAGGACGTGAATCGTGATAAACCATAACAAATTTCGACCTCTACATCATAGTGATTCTTTGAATTTGTGGTTGGGCCTAACACAACCCCACAAAACCGGCTTGTACGGTGAGGAGTGCTCTTCCTATCTATCCAATGTGGGACTTGGGTTTTTCCCAATACAACCCTTCACGGCCAGCATTATTGGGCTTAGTGTGTGGATAGTTAGGTAGCCCGAATCGATAGGCTTTGACACCATGTTGAAATTTGGGCCTAATGGTCTTGTAAGGTGAGGAGTGCTCTTGTCAAGAGTCGTATCTATCTAATGTGGGACTTGGATTTTTCCCAACAGTGATAAACCAGAGCATCATATACAAAAGTAATGTCTGCTCCAGTTATTACTACATCGATAAATCGTTATAAGTGCATTACCTCACTCAAAATTACCATGAGCTAATAAACAGACAAACATAAGAACGGAAGAGTATTATATCATGATTTTTTTGGACAGAAAGTAGCATATAATGATAACAAAAAGATCATACTTCCGTGACATCAATATGCTGTGTCTCAACTATGGCCTTCCGTCTGGCTATCCACCCACGAGTACAAGATTGAATTGTGATGGCTGATCTAGTCATTAATTTAAGCAACAAGAGACCCTTCCACCACCGTTGCAATTTCACTACTGCGGACATGAATGCTTCAAGTTGAAAACTACATAAGCCAGCTGGTCTTGAAATGCAACTACCGGTATTAGCCGAACGTAACTTGGAAGCACTACCTATACCACAACATGAGATAATAATGTTGGCAGGATATTATGAAATCACAATTAAAGAGAAATTAGCTTTGCAAATACTAAACTATCAAACAATAACCTAATAGCCGATTTCGGGTTAAATGCCCCCGGATGAAGCGCTGGATCTCCAGTGCAGCATCTTTCTGACAATTGAGTGTTTTCTGGCATTTCAAACTTCGACTGACACTCTGTATCTTTACTATAGCATCTCTTTGAAACAAGAAATTCCATTTCACAAGCCAACCACGACAATGCCTCTGGAATCATTCAAATTGCAAACTACATATTATTCTAAAAGTAAAACCTCAGAAAATGCAAGGCATTTCTCTAAAATTTCGAAAACCTGACTAGAATGACAATTGAATTAGTAATTTCACAGAATAAACATAAATGGGGAAAGTCCAACAAAGAGCTGATTTGGGACTCCATGTTGACAAGTATGCATTCTAACACATGTATAACTAACATTCAGTGGCTAAAAATTCTAATAAACGTAACACCACAATAACTCATTAATATTTTTGTGCTTTACCAGAAAGCCATACAAAGTATATGCAAAAAGAAACAAGATTATGAAAAAAAGAACACAAGCAAATGTCTTACTTGAATCTCAACAATTTGATTCTTACGAGCACAAGCATTCTTCCGAGCAATCCATCCACGGAAAAAAGATTGAATGACAATAGCAGCCTTAGACATGGTTTTGAAATTCTGAATAGCAATCACACATCTCCACATTCGAAAATAAGATTGAATCTTTATGACAGCTTGAATCTGATTTATAAATCGTTTTCTCAATAACCACCTACGGAAATTACATTGAATTTTAGTTGCAAACAAGTGCTCCTTCCTAGTAGACTTGCAGCATATGTAGTTTTTCCAAGCAACCTGAATGCCAATGGCTGCCTTTGTTTTAAGATCAAAGATAAGTTTCTGTTCGGCTAACTGTAGAGTTTTCTCTTTTTGATCTAGCAGATAAATATATCTAGATCGTGCCATCCAACCACGAAGGAATTTCTGAATAGTAGTGGCAGCATTCACATTGTCTGCAGTCAAGAGGTCAGGACTTCTACATCCTTGTCGAGACCTCCTATAGAACCAACTCCTCACTGCTTGCTGGATAAGCTGTGCTGATCTTTTCAACCTCAAAAAAGAATGCCTTTGGTAGAAAAACATGACATACTTCTCGTATACTTTGGATTTCTTCAATAGTTCTGTGTGAAATAACACATGCCAATAAGTAATGAAACATAATACCAATAAACTCATGAGGTTAAATAATAAACTACATACCACAGGAGAAATCATAGATTTGACCGGTAGTGAATATCATGCAGACCGACTCCTGCCTCACTTTCAGCCAAGCTCTGAAAACGGTCTGCAAAAGGGTAACACTATTTACCATCTTGAGAAACTTGCGGCGAACAACCAGTCCTCGGATATGTGATTGTATTGTTCTTGCAGCATTTTCTGAAAAACAAATTTACCATTGTCAACAAGAAAGCAAAAAGTAATTACAAAAAAAGCATAGCTTGGAGTTACAGTGGGTCAATAAGCTGTAACACAGTGAAAAACAATCATACTGGTGTTGTCAATCACAAATCAAACAAAATAGTGGTTTGTTCAAAGTTGCTATGCTACAGTGCTATAGCACCACTGTTTGACACCAACTTTTGTACTAAATTGCAGAACAGTAGTGGTCTGCCTAAATGTTGCTATGCTATAGCTTTCTAGCGCAAATATTTGACAACACAAAAATACCAATCGTTTTTATTAAGCAATGGTCAAGATATAGAAAAATAAATGCAAGTATGCAAAAACCCATTCAGATCCAACATAAATAAAAACGCAAATTAGGAATTGATGAGAAAAAAACTAGGGATGGTTTTCTTTCAACTTGTTAGTAATTTCCGGCATAAATATCTAGAAAGTAAAAATCCACCATATATAGTATTTTTTTTCTTTCCATTTCATTGCTGTGGTAAATGTTTGTATGGTGACATAGTAGCAAAAATAGTAAGAAAGCCACAATAGGCTTACCTCTTCTAACGGAAGTGTGGCATTCTGTGGTCCTAGCTGTCTGCAAAATAGAGATAGTTGGCTGCATAATACAGTTTCGATCAGCCATATCTTGCCACCAAGTCTGAATGGCCTTGAATTTTCTTGCCGCATCTATCTTAATAAATCACAAGACTTTGATTAAAAATATATACAAAATGAATCAAGAAAATCAAATACTTGTTTCTTGAATAAGATCATAACATTCTTGTAATTAATTTAAGATGTTTTGCATTGGGACACAAACGCAGCCAATAAGAGAACATTGCCTAACAGACAAAAATGAAGGATAGTACACTGTTGCCTATCACAAAACGCGTGAAATGCTAGTAGTCTAGCAACAGTTCCACGATACAGACTATATATAGAGATCAAATATTTGAAAGATAAAGCCCAATTTCAAGTTCAACCAGCCTGTTACTTTTTAAAAAATAAACAGAAATTTAAATCCAACTGAGATTAGTCATATAAATCCAACTGATAAAACTACCATCACAATAAAGCCTTCATAAGTATTCAGAAGTTGGTGACAGATGCAGAGCCATTTAATAAAAGAATTTAGTTTCATAAATGCAAAATTTATTGCATGCGTCAAAATCAAATTCATACATCTATGATACAAGAAATACAAACAAATGACATGCATATGCATAATAAATAATTAAAGTTTACGCCACCAAAGAGTCGACAACAAACCTTCATTGGCACCCACATCCGAATCATAAGGTTTTTGTGCTGATTCAAAACGGGAATGGCACTGTACCGTCCTCAAATTCCTGCGATTTGTGTTTTGGCAGTCATAACCTAATAGCTTATGAAAATTTAAGTTATCCTGGAACAAAGAAAGTGAAATTTTAACATAATTTCTAGAATATGACAGTATCATGACAATAATTTTGGTTCTGCTTACCACTTTTTTCTTGACAAATAATTGGCTTGCCAGGAAAACAACCAATATCACCACACTTCGATCGCTGCAAGCGCCATTATATTGAAGTAGCTCACTAATCTGAAGTACCTATAGAATAATAAACCGAAATTTCATCATCCTACTAATAATTGAGGACTGATAGTAACATAACTTCAAATTTACTGAACTTGCACTGTATTCTTTTTGTAAGGTGCATTCTTGGTGAATTACGAACTTTTAAGTGTAAGGGGGGTGCAGTTTGGCACATACAATAGGTTATAAGTTATATCAAGTGACAAAGCACATACACAATTCCTCTTTACTAAAGGTTATATACTACCATAATGATTTACATATTTTGATGCAATTTCAAAATGCCCGTCAATTTTATTTCACCAATCTACAAGTTTTACTTCTCATGCCTTGAAAAGGATTCAAGGCTGAATATATGTGATTCTCATGCATAAATAATAAATAAGTACAGAATGTTTTGGAGTTGTTTAGAATAGATTTAGAACCAGACATGACAGAAGTTGAATCTGCTTGGGCAGAAGTGATTAGATTAAAACCATACATTATAGCTTATTTGGTAATGCCAGGTGACTTAAGAATTTAAGCAAGTGTTTGGTAAATGTTCCAAAAATAGCTTAGGACCAACTAGCTTATTTCAATAATCTTCTTAGATAACCCTATTATTAATAATAAATTCAGGTTTTCACCATAAGAGTGTGTGTGTTTGTGTGTGTGTGTGTGTGTTTAATAAACACCTGATCTAATTGTATAAATCAGTCATCGGATGAGTCAGTTAGGGCAACTTGAGAACCGTTTACTAGATTGTTGATTAACCTAGGTGTGACACTATATATTTTATAGGCTATTATGGGGACCTTGTGAGAGTAACAAAAAAAAACTTATGCACATATCACAATTTATTTTCATAAATTTTTCCAAAAATTTACGCAAATGCTCATGTCATAAGATATACCCAAATAAACTCACCACACCCACTTAATTATGTTGGTAATCTCCCATCCCACAACCTA
>Ga0099826_10003655_pt1 | contig 10526 bp, 5 predicted proteins | sample Mtrugardesep15_FD_76830 | JGI IMG/M metagenome (GOLD analysis project Ga0099826, IMG submission 76830) | Root nodule microbial communities of legume samples collected from California, USA - M. trunc garden sep15 | ecosystem: Host-associated > Plants > Roots > Nodule | place: USA: California...
AAAAATAAAGTGATGCTCGCCATTCCATTTACAAAACTCAAAAAAGCCTGAAAAATTCTTATGTTCGCCAATTAAAAAGAAGAACAAGGACATTTGTAACATTAATTTTGAACTAGGGACAAACATAACAATTTTTTTGGTGATAGGGGCAGAAGAAAAAAAAATTCACGAAATGCAGAGATCAGAGAGAAACAATGAGAAGAAAAAGTAAAAATAAAATTTCACGTACCTGAATTCTGACGTAATCAGTACGATTCCAACAAAATGCGTTTCCAAGCATTTGGTCAATCGTCTCGGAAACGCCGTCAAGAACAATGTCAACCATTAACGGCGTTGAGCACGTGCGGTTTTCGTTCTCACGTGTCTTCGAATTCGTCGACGATCCGTTTCCCAATGAAAGAACCAAAAGATCCTCCACGCCGTTCACCGTTGGAAAATCTCGTTTGTTGTGAAGAACATGCGTGACTGCGGCGGCGGTAGGATTGTTCATGACTAAACCACCGTCTACGGCGGAGCAAGAGGTTTTTCCGTCGACGGAAGTGAATTCAAATGGTTTGAAATGGTTAGGTGTTGCTGACGTGGCGCGGCATACTTTCCATAGTTCGAAGTTGAAGCTAGGAGATTCCGTTGCGTCGGCTCGTGAAAAAACGAATGGAGCTGAACTCTTGAGGTCAAAGCAAGGTATAAGCAATGGTTTACACGTGTCCTTTAAAGTCAACAACCGTGAATTTTCTTTTCTAACGAACACTTCTTTCAACACGTTATCCATGTTCTTTGAGGAGAATCTCCGGCACCGGCGACGAAACACTCCGGTTGATTTGCGTTTGTAGAGTTCAGAGTTTTTTTCAGTGATGATACGAACGGATTCTCTAGCTGTATACATTGGTCTGCCGAATGCATCGGCTGCGGTGATCATTGCAGCGAGGATAGCGCCAATGCCGGTACCAGCGACAATGTCGAAGAAATCAACGACGTGTGCGTGAGGATCGGAGGTTTGGAGACGGATCTGATCTTCGAGATGGATTAAAGCAGCGCCGGCTACAATGGCGGTTGTTCCGCCGCCGTCAATGCTGAGAATGCGAGTTTTGGTGGTTGTGTCTTTGCAATGAGAAAGCCATTTGTGTTCGAGTTTGGAGAAGATTTCTAGCGTGACTTTAGTGAGATCCATTTTGAGTGAGTTTGTGAATGTAGGTTGGAATGAATATATGAATTTAGTTGCAGGTGTGTTGTAGTAATGACGAAGAGTGTGAAAAAAGGAGTGGAAGGTGAGAAAGGAAAGAGTGTGTCACGGTTTGGTGGTGAGAGGAATAAATGGAGGAAATGAATTGAAGGAAGGGTGTGTGTGAGTTTTGTTTTGTAGGGTATCTCTTTGATTCTCTGTTTCTCTCTGAACAGAGTTGGTGAGAGTTAAAACTATCAGACTGAAAGGTGCGTTTGGGAATGGGTGTAGTTATATAGAGAGAGTACTTCTAAGCTTTTTTTTTTGGTGAATAGAGTACGTGTAAGTTGTTGTAATAACAATGTAATTACTACTTCCTTCATTTTATAATTATAAGAGTATTAATAGATGTTCTATAACCTGGGCGGATTATAATGGTTTGGTGTGGCAAAATTATAAAAGAAATTTTTAGAGTATATTTGATTTATAATATGATATATATATTAGTAATGCGAAAAATAATAAATAGAAAAAACACTATAACGAAGTGTTTGATGATTTTCTCCTTAAAATATGAGTTATAAACAGTGACGCCGAGAGTTGAACCGTGGACGTGACTATCAATAAAGGACTATCTACCGTTGGACCACGCATTAATTTGTGAAACATTATCCGTGACTGTATTATCTTTTAGGTCTTTGCACAAAAAAAAAAAATTTTAGGCCTACTATATCAATAAAAAAAAAGTAGGTTGTAATCTAGTGTGGCAGCTACCACACCATGCCTAACATTAGATCCGCCTAACACACTTTTATTGATTAAAATTCTTCTTCTTTTCTTTTCTTTTATAAATTTAGGGTAGCTTACATGAACTTAACGTTAAAAAGGCTTATTAAGAGTTATTAAAATTGCTTGAGTCTTACATCACTTAAGTTCTAGAGTGTATTTGCTAAAAAAAAAGTTCTAGACTGCATTGCACCTTCTAATCCAATGTCTTAACAATGTAAATCCAATGTCTTAAATGAAATTCAAATCCATTTAACACAAGTGTGTTGTTAAACTCATTCTTACATTAACTCATGTGGGTTGGTCTTGTTGTATAGTGCATGTTTGATATTGAAGTGTGTTCCTCTGAAGTTTCATATTTAAATTTTCTTATTTTAATATTTATTAACTAGCTCGTACAAGATTAATCAATTATTGTAAGCAAAAAAGATTAATCAATCATTGAACAAGACACCGAATTAAAAAAAAAAACATTATTCTTATGCTAAAACTCGTATTAGTATGAAGGAAATTTAAAATAAATATTATTTATTTTCATTGTAATATGTAGAGTTTTAATTTTTGTTATATGTCTATAATTCAATTTGAACCAGGACCATGATTAAATTAAAAGAAATCTATGTCATTTCATCAAAACATTTTTTGATAATTAACTATTAATAAAAGTCACGTTATATTTTGATGATTGTTGGAGTATAATGCAAATAATTGATGCTCACACTGTATGTCACAAAGATTGCAATTTCTCGTTGGATTCTAATAGAAAAAGTCACGTTGTATTTTTTACTTTTGTTTCACCTTTGTTTGGTCCGATGTGTCTTATTACGTGTCCATGCACGTGCAGCCGCGCGTGCTGTTATTGGGTTGCGGGTAGCGCGAACATAGACTTTTTGACCGGCTTGTGTTATGTTTATGCTTGCTCAGTAAGTCAATAATACAAAGGAGTAGAACTAAGAAGTTTGGATTCTACAAAATTATGAACTTCGGATACTCTAAAACCAAAGGCTAGTTTTAGTTGGACACCACAAATCTTTTGTATTTAGGTATACACACAAACTAAGCAAAATTTAAAAGAGAATCAAATTATATGATATGATTTAATGTGAATAATTACTTTTTATTTAATTTTGTTAGTTTTATGTGAGTGTGCTCAAATAATATTTATTTGAGGTTGTGTTCATGAAAGACTTTCTCCTAAAACAGATACGTTTTCGTATCGGTTACATATTGGATACCGATACTACGCGGATACGTATTCAAGAAGTATTGGAATTAATTATTTTAATTTTTAATAAAAAATTTTATCGGATACTTATATGATACTTCACATATACATAATGATACTTATAGATACTTCAAAGATACGTGTCTTAAAAAATATGAAGGGTAGAAAAGTGAGACAATATTGTGAAAATTCAGTGGAAATATATATGATTCAATTTTAGATGTGCATACATAAAATTATTTCTCGATGAACCACTTAAAATTATATCTTTTTTGTGGATGAAAGAGAAAAGGAATTCAATTAATCAACATTAGACAAAATTTGTGTTTAGTTTTATTAATAATGCTTATGTTGATATCTCAACATATAAATGAAAATATAATATGTTTTTAAGAAAACTTTACATTTTTTTATTTTGATCATCAGTTCGAGTCATTCTTCTTCTTCTATGAAAAAAATCTAATTTTTCGTTCAATCTTTTGAACCAGACAGCTGTCTCAAACTGGGATCGGTTCGCCGATTATTCTGGTTTTCCCGGTTCTTCTTACCTTCTCTTCCTTTCTCTTCACTCTTCCAAATCGACGATGGTAACCTCGCTCTCTTTGTCTAGACTCCTCTCATCACTTTCCACCACCACCTCACTCTTATCTCCCAAAACCAAAACCTTCTCTCCCACCTTCACCCTTCCTCTCAAATTCAACCGTTTCAACCCAAAACCTCTCTGATTCTCCACTTCCCCCAAAATCTCTGCCACCGTCTTCGTCTGCGATAAACTCCCCGAATCCACCTTCTCCTACCTCGACCCCTCCAGCGAAGTCCAAACCATAACGGTTTCCAACCGAACAAAAGGTAAAATAACAGTCCTCTTCGTTGTTCCAGGAGCTTTCACACCAACATGCTCACATGAAGTAGTCCTCTGGTAATCAATATGATGTAATTTTAAATGAAAAATGCTAACTAATGTTCGAGGGCAACAAATTACAACTAAATTCTTTTAATAAACAAATTACAATTAGATGGAGTAATATATATGAATTAAACCATATTAATTATTAATAAAAGTCACATTATATTTTGTTTGTCGGAGTGTAGTGCAAATAATTGATGCTCACATTGTGTATCGCAGAGAATGCAACTTCTAGTTGGATTCTAATAGAAAAATCCACACTATATTTTTTCTCTTGTTTCACCTTTGTTAATGTTTGGTCCCGTGAGAGTCTTATTACGTAAGTGTTAGGAGTGACCATTCATGTGCAGCCGCGCGTGCTGTTATTGGGTTGCGAGTAACGTGAACATGGACTTTTTGACCGGCTTGGCTTATGTTATGCTTGCTCAGTAAGTCAATATAGGAGTAGCACACTATTCTTCATTCCCCTAGTTTATTTAATTGTCTTTTTCGTTTGTTTTAAAGTTAAATATGTTTTTGGTCCTTATAAATATACCAACATTTTGTTTTAGTTCCTCTAAAATTTTCTTTCAACTTTTAGTTCTTATAAAATTTTCAATCTTTACTTTTAGTCCCTAATTTAAAGTAAACTCATATGTAGAATTCATATTTTTAAATAAAATTTTGTAGAAAAATGTATAATATTATAAGGATCTCTCCTAAAAAAATTAGAATTTTTTACCAAAACATGAATTAAATATGAATTTTTATATTTTTGGCGGTAAAAAATTCATATTTAATTCATGTTTTGTTAAAAAATTCTTTTTTTTGGAGTAATTTTTACAATATTCCATAAATTTCTGCACAATTTCATTAAAAAATACAAAAATTTACTTAAAAATAGGGACTAAAAGTAAAAATTAAAAATTTTATAGAGACTAAAAGTTGAAGGAAAATTTTAGAGAGACTAAAACAAAAAGTTGATATATTTACAAGGACCAAAAACATATTTAACTCTTTATTTTATTTTCTGTACTTGGTTTTCACATAGTATTACTTCCTTATTTAACTGCAGAGTGCAGAAGAAGATTAATATAAGGAGTAAATATTTAAGTTAGCTAAAATGCGTCATTTGGAAGCTCTTTCTCTTTGGAAGTTGTTCTTCATAATGGTCAGACAGAGGCTGTATGTAGAGGCATCATGAGAGATTGAGATACACTGAGACAATATAAGTGATTAAGTGTTAGCGACATAAGTGATTTTTATTTGCTTTTGCTTCAAAAATAAAAAATAGGTGTTACGTAGAGTTGTTCAATTGTTGGAGCCAATTTATAGGGTCACTTTGATATGAATTATAGAAAAATATGTTGATATTAAATAGTTGAGATCTCATTAAAAAATGTAACTATTTTTCTAACAAGATTTCATAACTTAGAGATGAATTTTTAGATATACATTAATAAAAAAAAACACATTTTTCCGTTTATTAACCCTAATGAACTTTTTAATAAAAAATTAAAATAGTTATTAAAAATGTTTTTTTAAGAGAAGTTGTTCAAAACAACTTTTTATACAAATAGAGTTTTAGATTTATTTCGCACAAAAAAAAAGTAGATATTTTTTTGATCACATTCCCGTTTTTCTGAAATTGTAACAAACAAATAAAACAAGTCGTTGTAGTATAGTGGTAAATATTTCCACCTGTCATGAATATGAATACTTATAAAAGTTATTATTGTTATTTTTAAATAATTTACCCTTGTTGGCATTTATTGTTAAATAGATCCCTTAATACTACTCGGTTTGAGGGATTGTCCCATTCACACCAAAAATAAAACTTTTAATACCGATCGTTACATGAAATATGCCCGATCTTTAATAGTGCTCAATGTAACAAGCGCGCTAAAGGATCTCTTTGTTAAAGGAAGTTGCTAAACGTCCCGATATATATCGTCTCGAGAGGTTCCCTAATTACTATTCACTTGATAGATTTCAAAAACCATACCCCGCCACTTTCTTTTTTGCCGCACAGGAAGACCTTTAATTGGTTAATGATGCGTCGGGATGAATTTGGGAAGGTAATCTCTTCCCTTAAATAACATTAGTCTTTCTTAAAATGTTCAATATTGTATTTATAGAAAAAATGTAGGCCAAATTACATGGTGGCCTACAAACAAAACCTAGCCACGTTTGGCTATTTTCGCGGGCAATGTGTGATTATGTGTTGCTTGGGTGTAAGTGACGCCCCAAGTTTGGCATGTTTTCCCCATATCGCAGCATTTTCTATTTTTTCTTATTCACACCTGCAATATTGTTTCATACCTCCATGAAAATAGTCACTTCAACTAATGATGCTATAAACATGGAACACTGGCAAAATGCTCATAAATACAAGCTGATTCAACATTTGAGCTAAAAAAAGTGAGTTAATATTTTTAAATCAATTATAACTCTACATTTTTGCTTCATAATACTTGGTTTTAGAAGAAACGATTTTTAGTGATGATAACAAGGCCTGAGATCTAGTATCCGCATATCATAACATCGTGAGATCTCTTGAACAGATATTAAAAAAATATTTTTCTTAATAATACATATTTGATTACATTTATTAAATAACAGATCTCGTGACAAACTATTCGAATCTTACTGATGTTGTGGTTCACTAGTTTTTTATTATTAGTGAAAAAGATTGAATCGATTGTTAACAAAGATGTTAAGTATAATATGGTTCAAAAGATCTGTGCAAATAAAAAATTATTCAAAAGATTGTAAAGAAAAAAATTGTATAGCAGGACAAATTTGGAAGAGATCTATACATTTAGCAATTTTGTCAGCATTCCTTTAGTTATTTTGGAGTAGATATAACTCTGTACTTTTTTTTTTATGTAAATTGAGTATCAGAATTCTCGACCCAGTAGAACTATTTGTGCAGCAATGTTCACTTTCAAGAGTTTTAACGACTTTACATTTTTATATTTGAACTCAAGATCTCTAATTAAAACGGAGAGAAAACAAACGAAGCTAAAATTCTCAACTTTTTTTATGATTAATCCAAAGAAATAAGTTTTTAAATTAAAATGTTATTCATACACCTTTTAATATGGTCACTAATAACAAACTTGAAAACAATTGTATTAATGCAATTGAACAACAAATTAACTAAGTTGGGGCAAAATATGTCTCAACAAATTATGATCAAGTCCATAATGCTAGAAGAACAAGTACAAATATTGTGCAATAGGGTCAATTGGCTCGATGGATGTCAAGTATAATGAACTTTAATGTGAAGCTTCTGGCCAGCTTGACAGTGGCCAAATTTGCTACAAATGAAGTAGAAGTCCCCTCGGTTGGTGAGGTTGATGGAATCAGAGCCAGAGTGGCAAAAGGCCTTTGCAGAATTTATGTTGCAGTGAATGTAGTCTTTGTGACTCACCTCCATAACATCATGATGTTGCTTGTCGACGAGAAAACTGCATGTTACACAGAATAGGTTGTTACTAATCAACTAATAACAAACTTTAAAATCCTGATCGCAGTAACAATCACGAATTCTAATATTATGAAGAATGACAGTTAAATGCAACTGCATTAAGTGAATCATAGGATCGCATAGTGATCGCAACAATAAAATTTTAATGTTATCGACCTATGGTTCATTTTGCGTTTAAAACATAATATTAACATTCCTACATTAGATTTTGCTCAAAAAAAAAAACATTCCTACATTAGATAAGATAGAGTTTATAAATAATTCTTGATTTTATAAATTATTCTTGATTCCTACATTACAGTATATACATAAATTTTGTAAGATATTCATCAAGTCACATAAATAATTAAGGGTTAATAGTGTTTTACTCCATTATAATATAGGTTATTTCCGGTTTTCACTCTGTAAAATTTTTAGTTTGGGTTTCATCCTTGTAAAAGTTTTTTTTTCTTCAGGATAACCCCCTGACCCATATGACTCAGCAGATTCGCTTTGTTGGCGCTGATATGGATTTTTTTTTCATTTTTCATTTGCCACATGTGTAATTCATTTACACATCATATTTAATAAAAAAAGTAAAAATGAATTTAAAAAATCTGAAAATTCATTTTTAAAAAATAAAAACAAAATTCAGATTTTATTTCTAAAAAAATAAAAAAATCTAAAATTTAATTTTCAAAATAAATAAATAATAGAACATATATTTCGAAAATTAGAAAAACAAAGGTTTTTATTTTTCTAAAAAACCAATTTTTTTATTTTTATAAAAAATTAAAATAATCTGGAAAATAAAAAATACTTTTTCTAAAAAAATAAAAATTCTGAAAAATAAAATGTTTTAAAAAAAGGAAAAAAAAACTTTTAAAATAAATATCGAAAAACAAAGTTGCAGAATTTAAAAATGTTCAGATTTTTTAAAAAGTTTTTTAATTTCAGATTTTTTTTTTATTTCTAAAAAATAAAAAAAAATCTAAAATTTAATTTTCAAAATAAAAAATATATATTTCGAAAGTTAGAAAAACAAAAGTTTTTATTTTTCTAAAATACCATTTTTTTTATTTTTGTAAAAAAAGAAAAAATTTGGAAAATAAAATGTTTTAAAATAAAAATTGAAAAAAAAGGTCAGATTTTTTAATTTCAGATTTTTTCCCATTTTTAATTGCAGATTTTTTTTAAAAAAAATTCTGGAAATTTTTCGAAATAAAAACTTACTTTATTTTCCAGAATTTTTCTTTTTTTTAGAAAATTAAAAACTTATCTTATTTTTCAGAATTTTAGTTTTGTAGAAAAATTAGAATCTGAAAAGAAAAAAAAACTTTTGTTTTCTAATTTTAGTTGTTTTTTATATTGAAAATTAAATTCAAGAATTTTTTATGTTTTAGAAATAAAATCTGATTTTTTTTTCTAGTTTTTCCGATTTTTTTTAATTTTTAAAAATGAATTTTCAGATTTTTTAAATTGTTTTTTATTAAATATGATGTGTAAATGAATTACACATGTGGCAAATCAAAAAAATGAAAAATGAAAAAAAAGTTATCCATGTCAGCGCCACGTCAGCAAATCTGCTGAGTCATATGAGTCAGGGGGTTGTTTTGGAAAAACAAAATTTACAAGGATGAAATTCAAACTAAAAATTTTAAAGGGGAAAAACCGAAAATGACCTATATTATAAAGGTAAAGTACTATTAACCCAATAATTAATCAACAAAGATTTGAAGGAATATGGGAAGGGGAAGAGGAAAAAAATTAAATATGGTGAAGAAGGTATTAACAAATGAAGCACATACTTAGAGTATCACCAACATGGAACCTTTTAGTAGAAGTCCAATTTTTATAGTCAGGGTGATCTATGATAGTCCACCCAGCAGTATCTCCCACCCTGTAAACAGCACTTGTAGAATCCCCTGAGAGACTAATCAAAATTGCTATAATTAACACCAGAATCAAAGCCATTTGATTCCTGTTGAGGCAATAAGTGTAGTAGCGAGCTTATTAAAAAAATATGGAATTGGGATGAAAATAAAGATATAGCCAAATTAAAAAGGTAGAGGATACATGCAGAAGGAAATGGAAAATTGAGTAGTTTGGTCAGTAAAATTGTGTGAAGCATAACTTGTCCTTTTATATACTGCCAACTCATGTACATTATGCTCCTCAAAACAAAAACAAAAAAAACTCATGTGCACTATGTGGGATGTGCAAGGTAAGTTGTTTGAGAGGGGGATGTCCAAGGTAATTAAGTGGAAATGAAATTGGTTTTTTCTTTGGATATCATGTGCACAAATAACACCATCAGATTGTTGGATAGATATTAGAATTTGCATTGGGAATGAGTTTTGTAAGGTGAGAATTGTTTTACTTATAAACTTACATTTAAGTCTTATTTTATTTAATTTGAGATTTTTAACGTACTTTCTCGTGTATAAGACTAGACATATGAAGCGTGATTCGAGTGACTCAATAACAACGATTCTAATAGAAGGCAACCCTACGAATCTTCAATACCATATTAAAATTTGACGCACTTCAACGAGAACCGAAAAAACCATAAATCTAAATATCATTATTATTTCTTAAAACGCCTCCAAAACGTGCATTACTTAAGTTACCAAAGAGAAATCATCTACGTTAACTTTGATATAACCAACGGTGGGAAATAAAAGTAGGTTAACATCAAATTGTAGGGATGGAGATACAATTTAGGGGTATGAAAGAAATTTTTTCAACAACTTCCCCTGTCATAATGGTATTTTGAGATAGTGAATTTTATCCTTATGATTTCTTAAAAACCACATCCATCTGGACGGGTAAAAGTACACACAAAAAACAAAAAAAAATCTTCATGTCTTTATGGGTAAACTAGTAATAGACCCGTGCTTTCGCACGGGTCGCATAACATTGCGGTAATCATATAAAAATAATTACATTGTTAATATTATAAAATGTTTTAAAATATTAAATAAAAATTAGCAGCATT
>Ga0099826_10003656_pt1 | contig 10526 bp, 8 predicted proteins | sample Mtrugardesep15_FD_76830 | JGI IMG/M metagenome (GOLD analysis project Ga0099826, IMG submission 76830) | Root nodule microbial communities of legume samples collected from California, USA - M. trunc garden sep15 | ecosystem: Host-associated > Plants > Roots > Nodule | place: USA: California...
GATAGGCAGGTCCAGCTTGTTGCATACATAGCTGTTCGATATCTTTGCGTAATTCATCACGCTCTACAATCATATATCATCACTTTAACAATTCAACAATTCAACATAAACACATACATACATACATACATTCATACCGTGTTCGAGTTGTCTGATACGACCCAATAATGATTCATCACGATTCATATCCTCAGCCTCAGCCATTCTTTCTGGACTCCAAATTCAAGATTATGATCAAATTGTAGTCAAAACCTAATTGGAGTTGAAGGAATTGGAATTGATTTGTTTGTTTTGCGTACCAAATGCTAAAACTCAAAACCCAACCCAACCCACTACGCCATCCTTTCACCACCCGCTCGCTGCACAATTTTATTTCTTTTCATCTAAATTGGTGGGTATAAAATCCCATTTAAATATAATAACTCGAGTCAACCATCAACTTCGTTCCTGAATTTTCAAGGGTCGTCCAAATTTGTCTCTCAATTATGCGAAATATCAATTTAATCTCTGAATTTGTTAAATGTCAATCAAGTTAGTCATTTGTTCAAACGGAATGTTAATGGAGCTGACATAGCCGTTAACCTGTCAGACCTCACGTAGGCAGGCACTAATTTGACCGATAATAACAAACATTTCGAAAGACTAAATTGATTGATTTGCAGAAAATGTTTTGGCTTTCTTCCCAAACGACCCTTTTCTTCCCCAACGGCTCTTTCTTCCCCAATTGTATAAAATTGGAACATCTAATCTCTAAAATCACCAAAATTTCATCCAATAATAAGGGGTTCAGTTCTTCCCGAATTCAAAAAACTTCAAACCCTAATTTTTTCGTATTGAATCTGAAAGCCAGAATCCTCAAAATTTCTTGAAGCAAAACTATTGAAATTGAATCTGAAATGATGAGGGTGGGAATATGGTAAAAAACAGTTATGAAAGTCGAGCTTTATCTTCGAGCTTCAAGTTTAATGGTGTTGTGAGAGTGCTTGAATGTTGGCGGCCTAGAAATTGTGTTGTTAGAAAATCCAATACTTCAAAAAACGCAGGAAGGTCATTCTATGCTTACCCTCTAGTAAAGTTCTAATGAAAAGAGGTTGAAGATAATTGAGGAATGTAACATATCTGTAATAATATCACCATCAAACTAGTCTCTGAGTTATTTCTCTATCTATCAAATAGATCCCTACGTTATATTAAAAAACCATCAAATAAGTTCATGAATTGTTTAATCAGATCTCAAATTGATCCTTAAAACATATGTGTACAAAATAAACTAAAGAAGACAGAACACACAGATTGAAACTGATATATTACATAGGCAAAAGTCATAGCTGAACACAACTTCAAAAACTTGAGAATCGCCGGAGATGATGATGATTTTGGAGAGGTGAGAATGGAGAAATTTTTAATAGGAAGGAGAAGAGTCAAGGACGTTTTTTATGTTTCTGAGAGAAATGTGAGGAACGAGGTATGAGTGATACAGAGACAAGATTGGAATAACATAAAAAATAAAACTGAAAAGTGAAAACTGGAATATTTCCACTATCAATCAAGTTAGTCCTTGAACACGTGGCTTCCTTTTTGCCACGTGTACAAGGCAACACAACATGCAGGGCGACAGATCAGCATGGCTAACGGAGCACTTGGACAGAGGGACCTTTTTGATGGACGTTTGACAAATTCAGGGACTAAGTTGATATTTCGCATAATTGAGTGACAAATTTGGCCGACCCATGAAAATTCAGGGACGAATTTGATGGTTCACTCTAATAACTCAGTATCAAATTGACTAACTTAAATCCTTTAAATTATGGATTTTTTTTTTAGAGTTGGAGGTTTGTATTTAAATTACGATCGAGTAAATATTAAATTTAACAACTAATTAATTTTTGAAATAATATTTAACAACTAATTATTAATATTTGTTAATAGAAAAATAAATAAATTATGAGCTTAAATAACTTAAAAAAATATTGTAGTTGGACATGCATGAAGCCAAATAGAAGATATGATGGGATAAAAAAATACAATATGATCTCCATAAACATAACTTAATTGGTAGGTACATTGTAATATGTAAAGGGTGGAGTTTTTCAACCTAAATTTTTTCATTTATTCGTCACAAAAATGGAAAATTCAGATCATTATACTGTTTCACAATAAAATTGAAAAGATCGTGTTTTTTATCCCAACCATCGAATAAATTTTAAAGATTGACTTATTGTAGTTGGTTTTGGTAATAGGCTTTATTTGATGGTAATTAACATCAATAAGTATGTGCAATTGTTTACGTGTATAAATTTCTTTCGTTGGATTGTAATATCTATGGTTAGTAATTACACTTTCCGTTTTACAATGACTATCATTTTAACGAAATAATATTTGTTTTAAAATAAATGTCATTTTTTAATGTAGAATAAATTACTTTTTTTCAATTACACTAAACCCAAAATACTATCTTCTATTTTACATTTACGTTGTTTAGATATACACTAATAGTTGATATTATTAATTTAATAAAAATGATACATCTTTTGACACTTATTTTAAATCGAAGGGAGTACTTTTTACTAAAATATGTGTTGTCAGTAATTAAAATATTTTTATTTAATAATAAATACCAGGGACACCGTAGGAATTCTATGCAGGATGTCCAGAATTCAGTGCATGCTGCCAAGCTCCTTCCCCTAACAAATTAGTAACGTTTCCTATATATTCAATGAAGTGTATGAATAACTATCGCCATTATTTGCTACAAGCCTTTTAAAGGGTATAAACATTGAAACCGGGTGCAAGAAGCAAAGCACAACTACTACGTACCATAACAAGATAGATAGATTAATGCAAGTACAAATTAAGCTTGCAACAAATATGTGTGGTGAAATGCAATTGGATCCATTTTGATATTTTATTTCATTGGCGTTCTGTGGTTTCGGCTTTCAAAAGGAAGTCTGGTAGAGAACAGGGATTGAATAACTAGGAATTTAACTTGTTAACTATGCAAAGCCTGTAAATTTGGCAGAGTTGTCCTTGGGAAGCATTAGTTCATATTATTTACTTATAAAAAGTAACATTCAACAAGGGGCAACACAGAGAAAAGAAACTAGAAACAACTTTCATTGAGCTCAATGCTTAAACACACTTCAATCCAATTGGTGCAGAGTAAAGTCTTCTTAGAAGCAGGCATCTAATAGGCAGCAGCAGCAGAGAGCAGCACAACTGCACCAATATACAAACGCATGACAATAAGGTAGTATGAGTGGTGAAAAATATATACCATTCGAAGCAGCAAACATACAATATCTTCTTCATGCATGTGATCTATTTATCCGTCTACCATGACATGAACATTTTTTTTACCAATAGATTGCAAGTCTATGTATTTTGCTATTTTACAAAAAAAAATATTAAGAATTACCAGCAATGGAATGTGCAAAATTTCAATTTGATAGGAGAAATTGTTCTATTTGTAACTTCATGCGTCTATAAACACATTTCTTTTGATGAGAATCATAAGTATTGGATTTTGTTTGTTTGTTAAGTATTTGTTTTAAATCTAGAGGAACCACCGGTGCCCAGCCATGCCACTGGAAGTAATAAAAAAAGGGAATCCTTGGATCATTATTCACATATGCCGACTATTTTCTTCCACTTCCATTATGTGGTTCACGCTTTTTCAATCTCACTTTTCTAAGATTCCAGTTGCAATTTAAGCTTCTCATGATCACGACAAGTCCTTTGGAAGTGAGCACTAGCTAGCACATGATTGTATTTTTTTTATAAATTCATCCTAAACTTTTTATTTTATTTTAATTATTTTATAAATTCATCATAAACTTCATTAAACAATGGATGTATCTGATATATAGACCATATATACGAGATAAGAGATAATACTTTTTATCTTCTACAATTTACACGCATTAAAAAAAAAAACACATAAAACATGAAAAGACAATGTATTGATTTGACATTGTAAATTAACTAGATCCGATTCGCAAGAGATTAAGAATAAAAGGAATGCATGGATGCATGCATGAGAGAGGGAAGTACGTACCATCCTTCTAAGCAACCAGGGCCGCTTGAATTGTTGTGATTGTGTACATGTTGAGGAGGCGGAGGTTGAGCGTATTGAGGAGGAGCATATTGCGGAGGATACCCCTGTGCTGGATACGGTGGTGGAGGATATCCTTGTTGCGGTGGATAACCTGGTGGTGGATATCCTTGCGGTGGATATCCCGGTGGCGGATATCCTTGTGGTGGATATCCTTGCGGTGGATACCCTTGTGGAGGATATCCTTCCTTTCCATCAGATGGTGGATAACCTATTAATTAAATAAATCATGAGATTCAGAAATGAATAAAGAATGCAGAGAAAGAAAGAAAGCAATGATTACGTACCTTGAGGCGGTGGAACTCCGACCGGTGGTTGTTGCTGATTGTGACTCATTGGTGGTGGTGATGGCTGTGTTATTGTGAGTGGGTGGTGATAACTAATTAATAATGGGGGGTTTGTGGGTGGAAGAAGATGAATGAATGAACGAACGAGTGGTGTGGTGTCATACAGAACAAACACAACTCAAATCCTCATCATCACACGTCATTACTAACTTATTTAATTTCCAGATCAATTTTGTTTTATTCTTATTATTTTTGTCAAAATTGTTATTCTATTTTTATTATATATGCTTTAGATGTTTTTTTATTTATTTATTTATTTTTTTTATAAATAAATATATTTTAGATGTTTTGTTGGCCTATTTTGTTTATACTTCTCCCATACTTTCCGGATACATATTTTAGAAGTATATTTTTTAAAACAAAATTCAGAAGAAAAATATTATCTTGATATACTTAGTGATGTCTCATGTCTTGTTGGATTCAATACAAACATTCATATACAAGGGCATTACATTTTAAAACTTTTTTCTACAACATTTTTAATTGTTTACTCCCTCCAACCTCTAGAATGAAATGAAATTTATGTGAAAAGGTATTTAAAAATTGATGTATTTGATCTTAATTTTACATCAAATATATAAACCTTTCGCATATCATTTTTGCCTATATATTATTATCAGTCGTAAGCATCAATCTTTAACATCACACATGACCTTTTGGATTTAACCTAAATACTAGCATTCTATAATAATATTTTTTTTAATTATTTGGAAATAAATTTAATTTTGATTAGTTTTCTCTTGTGAAACCCCGATACTTCAAAATAGATGACGTATCGTATCCCTGTGTATCTGCACCGATAGCTGCCCGATACGTATCAGGAAAGTATCTGAAGATTAAATTTTATTTTTTTAAAAAATAATTATCCGATACTTCCCGGTACGTATCAGGAGAGTATCTGATAATCATCCTACATTGATACCTACCCCAATACTTCCCAATTAATGTTAACTAAAATAACTTAACTTTTGAGTATAATGCTTCTCTTTTGGATCATATAATATAACACTAACAATGTTCCTTTTGATATATAGTATAACACTTACGGTGCTCTTTTTGAGATATATTGTGTATGTAATTGACTAATCATCACTCTATTAATCGTCAATATTATTTATATTTATGTTGATGTGTTACAAGTCTATGACTAGTTTCTTTTGTTTGTTAATATATTTGCATATTAAAAAATAGTTATAATTATATTGTACATTTAATTATATAATTTTTTTTATTAACGTATTTCAGCCGTATCGTATCTTGATTTTTGAAATTTTCCCATATCGATGCAGTATCATATCTCGTATCCGGACTTCATAGGTTTTCTCTCTGCATGATATCGATGTAGAAAAATGTTGTCTAAGACTTGGAGTTGCAATCTTCCCATAATTCAAACTTAGAGTAGGGACTCATGGGAGGATTTCTTGGAAAAGCTGTCAAGACTCCATCCCACTTCCTTTTGAAACTCACCCAAACCTTTCATGTAGTTCCCATAATCCTTTTGGAATTCTTCAAAGTCATTTCTTACGATAAACTCCTTCAATTGAAATTTATGTCTTGTACCTGCAGCTTTATCGACTTCTTGTATTTAGGAAGCAATTGACCGAACCTTCAAATAATAGCTACATTAACTTGGCATTTTCTCACAATCTCCTTACCACGAAGATATGGAAGGACTCTATTTCTTATACTAACGCTTGTAATTTTACAAAGGAAAACAATTTCCCTTGTTCAGCAAAAGCAATTTATGAATCTCCTTAATAGTCAAATCAACATTTATCCTACTTCTTTATATAATGCATTGAACAAACAACATCATGTTGATCGTGATGGTGACATAGTTGAAGGTTGGTATGATTGAAGCGCAAACAATATTGTACCACAATTTTATGCCATGCTTCAAAGACATCCGGAAGATGTTTATTGTATTGAAGTTCTTGTTGCACTTCCATTATGTTCCTTTTTCAGCCCAGAATTTAAGCATCAAATCCCGCTCTTCATGAGTCATGCTTGAAACTAGATTCCAATAATCATCCTTCACGTCAGCAATTGGATCCTTCGTTAAACCCAGATGAAAGTTTATGGATTTAGCAGAGAAGGACACTAACATGCCTCTGACCAATAATGGATTGTGTACTCCTCCTCAAAGTCTCAAGTCTTATTCTTCTGATGTCAATTTTTATTTTTTATTTTATTTTTTATTTTTATATTTTATGATTCACCCCACCTCATATTATAATTGATGAAAAAAAAACTCATAGTCATAATATAATTAGCAATAAAAACCTAAGTTATTCAAATGGTGCAGAGAGTAGGAACAACTTTTGCAGCCCAATTTGATGACTTCACGAGTCACTCAACCCACTTCTAAGAAAATTGCTCTTCTCCGAAGAGAAATTGCTCACTCCCATCTAAACGCATTCACGTAACTTAACTCACGTATGTGTATAAACACGTTAGAATACAACCTACGTGACTTAAGTTACGTTCAACATGAATTAAATCACATTCGATTTAAATCACGTCGGTAACAAACCATTCCTTTTTAAAACTTTTTTGCACTATGTGCTTACATGTGGGTGCCTTCACTTTCAATCACTTTTCCATTCCCCACCCCCCACCCACCTCTCTCTAATTAACGTTTTTTTTGTTATCGAGATTTGAACTCTAAACTTTACATATATTATGTATTGTTTATACCAACTTAACTAAGCTTACGAAGACTTCTCTAATTAACTTTTAAAGTAAGGCCTCAGGGTTGCTAAAAAATTTAATTGCATTAACATTCCCAATCAGAGAGAAAGAAGTATTACAATATACATACTAAGAGATGGGACAAATTAACAACGAAACTTTTTATGATTTTATTTCATTTTCAGTTCAACCTTTTTTCCTTTATATCAAATCAAATAAAACATATAGCACTAATCAAATAAAACATATAGCACTAATCAAATAGTAATAGATCTTAACAAATTTCATTTACTTGGTCGATCCTTCCTATCTCATACAGTATATAAGAAAATATTTAGAGGTATTCAATCATTAAAAAATATTTCCCCTAAAAACAATCATTAAAAATATTTTGTCAAAAAAATCATTAAAAAATATGTTTTAGATATATTAATTTTTTTTATACAATAATTTTATTTTATATTTAATAAAAGATAAATGCCAACATCCCTTCAAAAAAAAAAGATAAATGCCAACATGTGCTTTTAGAACATATTAATGAATTAAATGTAAAATGCTCACTTAAAATTCATGCTTTAATCATTTAAAAGTAAAAAATTATTAATTAACACAAATTTTTTATTTTTAAAAGAGAAGGCACATGTTGATGCAAATTTAAGAGAAAGGAACTAATGTGGACGTTGCTTGGGATCCCACCTCACCTAAGAAAAAAGAGCGGGGGAAGGACGAAAGGAATGGAAAAGTGATTGAAAGAGAAGGTACCCCACCCACACACAAGCACATAGTGGAAAAAAGTTAAAAAAGGAATGGTTTGTTAAGAACGTAAATTAACTCAGCTTTGGTGTCGAGGATTGGGGTTTAATTTTTAGGGGTGTGTTGTTAGGGGTGAGTAGTGACCATGAGTGGTATGAGATATCGACTTTACAGTGGTTCTTTTTGTGAAAGAATATATATTTTAGGTGGTGAATGTGCATTTTGATGAGTGTTGTCTTCCTAAATGTTTTTTAGGGTGTTTATACCTATATACGACGTTTTTAGTTTGTATTATCAATTTCATCGATTTTTGTTCGTCTTGAACAGACACTTGATGGTTAAATAAAATTTACTGTTTCAAAAAAATAAAATAAATAAACATGTTAAATACAAAATTACTTATAATTCTTTCTATGCTTATACCTTTAACTTTAGAAGAAAGAGAGGAAATAAAGACATAAGCAATTTGTGGCATGTTTGTTTATATATCTAAGTAATTTGTGGTCTATACTGCATTGACAATCAATGTTAAATGTTACTTGGTTTGGCCTTTTTGGTTGATACTTTGGAACTTATTTATAATCTATTTTATAGTTGTGTATTATATTCTTTCACTAGGTCTGTGTTATTTCCAAACATAATATTTATATTTAATTTTTTTAGTCTTTATTTTCATAAAGACAATAACATTTGATTTATCCTATGAATTGTATAATGTTTTTTATGTTGTGATATGTTAAAACTAAACTTTGTTAACACCACAATAAAATTTTGTTCGTCCGTGCGTTACACGGGTGGAAATACTAGTTGTTTTACATGCTTGTCGATTTTGAATGTAGGCGACACTACTTTATATCTTTCAACTTGTACTAGGAAATTAATGGGCAAAACTTTGATTATAAAATCTGAAATATTTTAACATGTTTTGGAGGTTTAAGGTGTTTATGTTGTTCGGATTATATAATTCGAATTGTGTAAGACGCGTGAGAAATCAAAAAAGAACGAGTCTTATAAGAAATGAACACTAGATCAAGTTGGAAATTTGGACTAGATTAAAACTGGGGAATTTAGTTTTTCCGACTAAATTAAAGTCTCTCAAATTCTACGATCGGATAGATTTTTTTCAGCTTAATCAACCTTAGTGCGCCTTCAAAAGCAAAGCAATCATCATAAAATTCAATGTATGGCTATGAGCAACCTGGGTGCCTTTGAACATACCCCGCCCCCTCTGGGTATGAGGGTACATGTAAAAGAAAAAATTGGAACTCGCATAATTAGCACCATACGGGTAGAAAAAAGTTGCATGTAAGGGAGAAGAAATTTCCAATTATTATGCCTTTTATTTGGAAGTTTCACAAGGACAGGTTTGATGTTAACCCCCCACCCTTAAGATGTTAGATATTTCTTACACTGCCCACTGGCCATAACTAGTGAACGATCATATATAGAGAAAACTGCACATGGATTTTAAAGGTTATATCATTAGTTCTCTTCAAATGGTCTCTAGGGGTAGAGGTAGCCATGCACGTACTGGAATTCATAGTGTGGATATTTGTATCGGATACATGATGCAGGATATTTCTAGATGAATATCCTAGAAGTGTCCAAATTTCTTTCATTTTTCTTACTAAACATCTTTGAGATATTTTATTTAGACTCCAATAGTACTTTAGGATACATATTTTTAGAAGTATCATTATTGTATTCCTTTTAAAAAAATAAATATTATCGAATACATATGAGATATTTCATGAATATGTCCTGTTGGGTCAATACAAACATGATATATGCATTAACGCGTTCTATTTTTGAAACTTCTTACAACTAGATATTGTTATTAAAAAGTTTAATTTTACATATTAAAAGAAACAACTCTGAATCCTCATAAATAAAAGAAGACTCACATATTAATGCATTGAAAAAATATAGTTATACATTAAATACATTAATGGTAAATTATTCTCTAAAATTATATTACCTCACAGGATTTCATGATCAATCCAAAACACTAAAAATGTGATTGTTCTAATAAAATCAAAGTTTGACCATTTAGGTCACTGCCAAGTTTTAGTATTGATGATGCGGTGGCTCACTATGACCAATACAGCCAAGTTTAATTAGACCTCTCTGTCATTTCTTTCTTGTATCAATAATTATTGTAAGGAATACTCATAATAATAATAATAATGTGATAAGGATAACCCATATTTGAACATAAACACGTGCACAACACCTTTTAAGATAAGAATCAAAGCTCAAATTGGCTTAATTAAATTTTGATAATAACCCGTAATAAACACCGTACATTTTGTAGTTGAAAAGAATAATATTACACACGAGAGAGGTATAGATACAAGTGCATGTGCACGTGCAAACATGTGTTTGAATATATGGAAGCCCGCATATGAAAATTATGCACACGTGCTCACATGCTTCTGTGAATTCTGACTGGTAGAGTAGAGTGAATTCTTGTAAGTGAATGTGATTGCATGTGGATTCATAAAAATCCCAGTCAACTACACTGTGCCCCAAATTATTTTTACACTCTTCATTGTAATTGTTCTGCCAAAACCCTTTTTTATTTTTTGCATGCATAGTAATAGAATCTTTATTTGAGATGATGA
>Ga0099826_10003657_pt1 | contig 10525 bp, 3 predicted proteins | sample Mtrugardesep15_FD_76830 | JGI IMG/M metagenome (GOLD analysis project Ga0099826, IMG submission 76830) | Root nodule microbial communities of legume samples collected from California, USA - M. trunc garden sep15 | ecosystem: Host-associated > Plants > Roots > Nodule | place: USA: California...
AAGTCACCACGTCACATAAAATCATATTAAATCTTTACTTAACATCGCATAATATATTAATAAATATATAACAACTTCTCAAATAAATCAAATAATTAAATAATCAAAATGGGCGTTACAATCAACATTCACTATTTACCCCACCAATTATTTTATTATTATATTTTTCACATGCCGACCTTAATATCTCTTATATTATGCATCTTCCTATTATTTTAATCAAATATAATCCTAATAATTATTAGTAAAACTCCACAATTTCACACCAATGGCATATTACTTCAAGTAAAGCGCTCCATCACCAATAATAAATATTAGAAAGTGCTTAAAATTTCATTAAACTAAATAAACATGAAATCGAGGTGTAACACTAGCGAATATAATGTATTTAATCAACAACTATCCGGATAACAATTATGCTTTGTGGTTAAAAACAGTTTAATTAAAAATAAATCTTTTTGTTTGACGCTTGCTTCTCAACTGTGTTTCTACTAAGGACAATTTGGTGAGGCGACGAGTTCTTTCCATCAATGAACAAAATTGTCCAAGAGGTTGTGGTATGAATGAAAATATGGACCATTTATTTGTTAGATGTGATTTTATGACAAAATTTGATCGTTATCAAACTAGTTAGATTTCCCAATGGTGGCTCTGGGTAATTTATTGGATTATCATGTTATTTCTGAAGGGTTACATGCTTATTCGAAACATGTTCGCTTGACTTTTAATATTATTTGGCTTTTGGTTGTATGAGTAATTGGGAAAGAGAGAAATATGAGCATCTTTCAACATAAGAGGAACACTTGCAATCTTTAAGTGAAAAAGTTAAGGTTCAGTCCTTTTGGTGGTTGAAATCGGAATATGTTACATTTGATTTTGATTACCATTATTGAAGGCTTAACTATATTCCTTGCTTTCGTTTTGTCTTGTTATCGGTATTTCATTATAATGTTACATTATAACTTTTGTTAAGTCCTCTTTGGTACAACCTGTGCGTACACTTGTTTGATTTCATAATATATTTTATTTTAGTCTTTCAAAAGAAAATATTACAATATTCTCTCCTGTTCCAAGATACATGTTACCGCCAACTACTTCATATATGTCAAAACACAATTTTGATTATTAATATATTTAATTATCTATAATTAAAAATTAGTAAAATTTAATATTTTGAAAATACTCGTTGAGACAAATCAAACAACATTTTATATTATAATATTTGCATTTATAAAATTAGTTAAAAAATATAATCAAATTAAATTAGCTAAATAATACACATTATTAAAATACCACGTTGTATTTTAAAACGGATGAAATAATTATTTTCTATATAATTATTACCAATGTTTAAGAAAAACGAGTAAGAGAGTTAAGAAGACATCGCGGAACTTCGGAGTCTCAACACTGCCGGCCATTAAGGTAGAAACTCGAAACTGAAATCCTATATCCTCTTTTCCGTACCATCAATCCTTACAATCTCATGATTTTTTCTCTTTCCTTTTCATTTTCAATTATGAATTGGGGTTATTGATTTCTAAATTGTGGATTCATTATTGAGATTTATACCATGTTATATTTTATTTTCTTTTCTTGGATTCTTTTCATTGCCTCAAGTTTCAACTTGTTCTGTTTACAATGAGGCTAATACCTAAATGTATGGACACTTTCTTTTTTTCTTTCTTTCTATAAAATTATTATTAATGTTGGTGACACCAATGACTATTTTAGAACTTTATAGATGAAATTTGAACTATGAAGGACAGACACTCCTCATATTAGGTGCTTTCCATTGACGGAAAGTGTCTGGCACTGATACCTATGATTATATTGAATTATGTCATTTTCTCATATTATTATTAGTGTCGTGTCCGTGTCCATGTTTCATAGGATTTGAATTATATCCAATTGAGGTTATAAAGTTAAGCTCTTACCACCGACGTGTGATGGTTTGACCCACTATTGAAAATAGATATTGACTAATACTAATTGTCAATGTTTGTTAATTGCAGCTTGAAGACTGCTCAATAGGTGTATTGTTTAGAGGCTAAAATGAGCTTTGCTGCATCATCAGTTGGTAAGTTTTTCTCAGCAATCATCATTTTGATTATGCCTGTAATTTTCGGGTGTAACTTCGCAGTTCTCGTGTTATTATTTGGGATCTCTTACGGTGGATGACTGTTTTTTTTCTTCAGGTGGTAGATCTGCTGCAACAGCTTATGAGTTTGGGAGAACCTATGTAGTCAGGCCTAAAGGTAAACACCAAGCAACTATAGTTTGGTTGCACGGCCTCGGTGATAATGGCTCCAGGTGATATGACATTACCTATTTTGTTTTTTCCAAATTTCTATGACTGAAAATTCTTCTATTAGTTTTCAGGCTTTAATTTATAATAATTGGTTATTCACATAGGTAGTTATGAAATGAACAAATTATTTTTAGGCTTTAATTTTTACTATTTTACATTTTCTCCACCTCATAACGTACCAGTGAAAGAACCTGTTACTCGTTTTGTTGTGATAAAGCCCCTTTTGAATCATTGCTTATAAATGTATTAATTTGATTCATCTGTATTGTTGTGATAGAGGGGTAACGTTGGCGCAACTGGTAAAGTTGTTGTCATGTGACTGAAAGGTCATGGTTTCAAGTCCTGGAAACAGCGTCTTGTGTAAAAACAGGGTAAGACCGCGTACAATACACCAAATGGTGGGACCCCTTCCCGGACCCTGCGTATGCGGGAGCTTTAGTGCACCGGGTTGCCCTTTATCTGTATTGTTGTGATAAAGCCCCTTGTGGAAGAGTCAATTTCAAGACAGAAACCAAACAAGCTTACATATCTGTCTGATTTATCTTATGTTAAACCCTTCCTTTTTACAAGAAGAATTTGTGTTTTGTTGGGTCTTCGATAATACATTTGTTAGTTATCCATGCAATAGAACATCTTGTGTTCTCGTTTCTTTATCATATGAGCGTTCAGTATATGCTTTGGTATTCCCATTTTACAAGTGTTTCTTAGGATAGGGAAAAGAGGGCAAGAGAAGGATTATGGGCTGTAAGATAGAGACCTGCGTTTATCAATGAAGAAAAAAGTTTGCATGAGAGGATTTGGTTTGAAGAGCGAGTTGAATTATAAAGAAAAATGACAAGTGACCAGGTGAGAGTGTGGGAGAGGATGCATGATACATGCTAGGTGAGGTATGAGATGAGTTCTGTCTGGTTTACATTAGGTTAATCAGGTTTCGAGGAGGAGCTGGCCTTTTCCTCAAGCTGCTGGTGTTATGTTTCTCTATCTTATTTTCCTGTTGTCCACTTGTGATGAACTTTCGGACATGTGATAGGACACTGACTTTGGGACTAAGCCCAAATAATTATGCTAACTAGGGAAGTTAGAGAGAAATTGATAATATGGCAGTTAGTTCGGAGAAAGCAACTTAGTTATAAAGAGAGGGCATGTAAAAATGAAATAGTTCTGCAATTTTTGGTTAGGACCTTAGAGGTTTGAGCAGACACAGTTATCTTTACTTTGGGGAGCTTAGCTATGGGATTACAGGGGCTTCCTTTTGTTATATTGCACTTAGCTTTTAAATCAATAGTACCATCACTATTTTCTCTTTTTTTTGGTCAAATAGCCTAATGGCTAGAAATTCACCTTTTTAAGGTAAATAAGTGGGGTGTCCGGGGTTCAAACTCCGGCCCCTGCATATATTATGCAACGTCCCTACCAACTAAGCTAAGCTCACAGGGACCCATTACTATTTCTCGTTAACTCATATCAAATAGTCTTACCTGCCCTAAGTTTGAGGTAGAGCCAATGTTGATGGAGATAAATGAAGCTCACATGGTGGGGTTGCCAGTACATAACTGCAACCTAGTATATAACTGCTTCCTAATACACAGTAACTGCAGCCTAATCTCATAAAGACGATACTAATAAGAGGTCTAACAATACTCCCTCACAAAAGCATCACCTTTTCCTTAAAAGGTGATATGAGGCAAATTGCTCCATGATAGTTGCAATGCAACCGGTTCCCTAGAACCAGTTTGATTCCCAAAGTTGATACGCTATCATGCTCCGCTAAACACTGCAATAGCGGTTTCTTTTTGCATATCGGCTATAGTGGCTATTGCTTAAAAGGAAGTTTATGTTTTTTATGCCTTTTCCCTAATTATAACATTCAAAACATCATGTGAGCTGCACATGACATATATTTGAAAACAGTGAAATGTTCCACTTGATGCTTCTCCTGCTGTTTCTAATCAAATGCAACAATCCATAAATAGAGATACGTAAAAATTCAAATGGATAACAGGAATGCCAATTTGATGTTTAGGATGGTTATAAGTCAGAAGTCAGAACCCTGATTTAACTCTCTTTTTTTGCAGTTGGTCGCAGCTATTAGAGACCATTCCTCTTCCAAATGTAAGGACACGACTTTGATTGTTGGAGGAAGACATACATGATTAATGCCAACTTATTTATCTTTAGAATCAATAAGATCGTTTCTATACTAATAAAAAAACTTATACCGTTGATTTGTGTGATGCAGATTAAATGGATATGTCCAACTGCTCCAACTCGACCAATGTCTTTATTTGGCGGCTTTCCATCTACTGCTTGTACGTGTGATTGTTTTGTAGGCTATCCTCTGATTATTGCCTTCAACTTTTAGTGTTAAATGTTTTCATATAATAAATTAGGCGTATGAGGTGCGATACAGAATATGCACAATTACTGTGTCATGTTGATTAGTACAATTTTGAATAATTTCCATATTTAGTAATGCTTGGAGTATCAAAATGCATTCAACGAAAGAGGTGATTCGAGTTTAAATCTTAAAATAACCTTAAATTGGTCTTGATAAATTTCTTAACTGCGACTTTATGTCTTTTAGGGTTTGATGTGGCAGAGCTTTCTGAAGAAGCTCCTGATGATCTAGAAGGTTTGGATGCTTCAGCTGCACATGTTGCCAATTTGTTGTCTACAGAACCCACAGACAGTAGGTTTCTTACATGAATTTTTATCTATTAATGCTTCTGACGTAATTCGTATTTGTGGAGTGCTATGAACACTCTCTAACACTCACTCTCTTATTGGGTGAAATCCATGTGGGTACCACACTTTGGAAATGGGTCCCAAATAAAGTGGTGAGACCCACATGAGTTTCACCCAATTGGAGAGTGAGTGTTAGATAGAGTGTCCTCCTAGCATTTTTCTTATATTGATGCTCGGTTATCGTAAAACATATTTTAATGATTGTAAACAAACACAGAAAATTACGTTGGTTATCGTGACACATGATCAACTTACATACCAAGTGTAATCAAGTGTAAACTTCTACCTTGTGTGACCCATGTTGATGTTTCAATGTTGGTCAACATGGATATTTCTTCTCAGTATAATGCAGTTTTTTTTATTTTTTTTGGTCAAGTAGCCTAATGGCTATAAATTCACCTTAATAAGCAGGGAATCTGGGGTTCGAACCCGGGCCCTTGCATATATAATGTGATATCCCTACTAACTGAGCTATGCTCATTGGGTCAGTATAATGCAATTTTGAATCTGCATAAAAGTGAAAATTGCCCAAATAACTTATCTCTAGTATTTACCACGGATACCTGTCTAACCTTTTTGTTATGTATGTAAATGTGTATGAATGTTCTTTTTGTATTAGTCTAAGGATTAACTTTTGTTTTTATGCTAAATTTCTCAAAATTTTGCTATACTTATGCATGCTAAATTTCTCAAATTTTTGCTATACTTATGCTTCGGATGAAAGTGTGAATCCCTCTTAAGCATGGGCACTCCTAAAATGGTGAAGTACCCGTACCAGGTACTGTACCCGTACCGGGTATTGTACCCGTACCGTGTACGGGCATAGTACTCCTACCATATGTACCGATCCCTACACGTGCAGGCAGTGAAAAAACAGCAGAAATTTTTTGACTTTTCTCCCTTTTGCTTATAATTAAAATAGTGGACAAGATAAACAAATCTTTGAAGCATGACGATAGACGCGTGGTTAAACACGTGGTTAAAATATGAATAGTTTTATACTATTATAATTTAGGATTTTTTCCTAAACATATGTTTTTACAACAACGGTAGTACCCATACCCGTACGTTCAATTTTTAAAATTTTCCGTATTTCGTACCCATACCAGTATCGGGTACCGTACCCGTACCTACGCATCATAGGTAAATCCTCAATTTCAGATGTTGGAAGGCAATGAATATTTTTTTTTATTCTGTATGATTTTCATGCTATTTATATTTCTATTGGTTGTATAATGTATAGTTTTTTTTCAATCGCAGGTTATTTTATTTATTTGATGTTATATTAATTTCAATTCTGATCTGTGTGGCAGTTAAGCTTGGTGTTGGAGGGTTTAGCATGGGAGCTGCTACTGCCCTTTACTCTGCGTCCTGCTTTACTGCCGGAAAGTATGGGAATGGCAATGCTTATCCAGCCAACATAAGTGCAGCTGTTGGTTTAAGTGGCTGGCTTCCATGTTCAAAGTATGTCTTTATTCTACTCCAACACATCATGTTGTGAAAAAAATCACTTTTTGTACAATGAAATATTTATATTTCTATTGTTGTCTAGGACCTTGAGTAACAAGTTACAAGGGGTAGATGAAGCCACGAGGCGTGCTCAGTCCTTTCCCATTTTGATGTGTCATGGAAAAGGTAAAATCGATGAAATTAAAAAAATATATTTTAATTAAACTGAACTTAATTAAACACGAATTTGAACATTATTAATCACCATTTCAAAATTGGATAATTTGTTAACTATTAACTGAGTTGTGTTGGCCTGGGGCTAATTTGGCTTCTTCAAAATAAATAAATAAACATTAACTGCAAAGGTTAATGCTGTTCACATATGTGGTTAATGAGATATCAAGATTGGATAACTCATTAACCATTAACTAGGCTCAATTAAGCACAAATCTGAACATTATTAATCAAAACTTCAAGTGTTCCAACTACATGTGGAGTTGAACACTTGAAAATCAAAATTAATCACGTTTAGCTTGTGGCCAATAAAGTTCAGTAGACGGTTAATAAGTTTAGCTTGTGGCCAATAAAGTTCAGTAGACAGTTAATAAGTTGCTACAACTGATATATGTATTAATCAAATCTAATACTTCATTAACCACGTCTATGAATTGCGTTAACCATTTTAAATGTCAATTTTTGTCCGAAATTGATGTTCAAATAATATTTTTGTTTATCTTGTTTGTAGAACTTTTTTTGCATACTTATGAATGCATAAGCCTCAATTCCATTCTATCAACTGTTATATTGATAGGGATTAGTCTTGATTTTTGCTCCCATGAAACATAGGTGATTTAACGTAAATGGTGGAATAACATTTACAGATATATTATTTCAGGTGATGATGTGGTTCCGTACAAGTTTGGTGAGAAATCATCGAAGTGCTTGACTTCTAATGGATTTCAAGATGTAACTTTCAAAGCTTATAACGGGTAATAGCCAAAAAATTATTATAAAAATTTTGTTCTAGTTTTTATAGAATCATTACCCCTTGCTTCATATTAATTTTTGGTTTGGTTCTTACACATTATAGGCTTGGCCACTACACAATTCCAGAAGAAACGGACGATGTTTGTGCTTGGCTAACATCAAAATTGGGCCTTGAGGGCAATGCTGCCTAGTTAGCTTTAGCAAGAAAGGAACCAAAATGTGAAAAAAGAATTCTTTCATCCTTTTTCCTGTTATTATGATTTAATATTAGTTGCATATTTGTGGGCGAGTACATTGGGGTATTGGTTTAGGAAAACAAATTTGAGAAGTATTTAATGGAGAAGAACAGTATTTAATAGTCCTATTTCTACTTTCCAAATAAACATGTGATTTTGACAGATCCAGATTGCCTGCTGTCACAAAATGTTACAGTTACTACAGTCTGTAAATCATGATTGTTAGATGGTGATTGGATGGTAAACTTCCAACATCTGATTTACAATCTTGGCCCTGCAGTATGCAGTTATTGTAATACACACATCCAACCTTATACCACATCATCAAGTATAAAAGAAAACCTATGCCGATTAGTTCTCCAAAACATATGTTTGGCTCCTTTTGATATCTCTGTTGGTTGGTTACAATGATATGTGCTCTGCTTGTGATTATTCAACATTTCCATTTCGATGGTTATGTTTGCTTCATACTCTATTTTGTATGATACAGATGTATCTATTTGAATCATTTTCCTGGTTGCACTGTTTTTCCTTGAATTTTTTGCTGATGAGAAGAATAGATAGAAGTGTTAAACATGATCTATATCTGATCTGCACTTTATAATGATGCTTTGTTTTGGAAATTTGACACTCAAGATATTTGGTGTTGTATTTACAATATGGGTGGTTTAAGTGCCGATTTTCAATTTTTGAGAACCATAAATTTGTTCGTAGAAAGTATCTTCGAATACAAATAGCTAAAGTGGTTGTTGATATGAAAGGATGGTGACCAAATCATGGTCCCTTCCGAGCAGGGAACAGTCTCCTGAAGAGGAGAGGGATTAAAAGATAAACATTATTATTGAAATTCTTCTCTACTCCATCCATTTACCAATACTTAAATGTTTAGGTGAAGAGTTGGTTCCAAAAGTGTGTGCATCCTGTGCCATGTATGTGAGGGTTGAAATCATCTCCATTTAATTGACACTTTCATTTGAAGAGCGGTAAACACAATGAATATAATAATATTTTTAAAATGATATTATGTGTCTATCACTCTTCTCTCTTCAAATGAAAGTGTCTATTAAATGAAGATGATTCCAACCTGTGTCACGAGAATAATAATATAAACAAACTAAAGGGAAAAGGGTCCAACGGCAATGAAAGTTTCAAAATCTAGGGAATTTAAAGGCATTTCAAAAAATAAGAGTTAAAGGAAAAAAATTGAAAGTTGCCATTAGAGTTGGGTAATTGCTTTATAGGCTCCTCATTTTGCTTAAAATCCATTGGATTTGTCGAATCCTAACTTATGATTGCACAAAATCTATCGGTTATGACCTGATCATTGTTTTTTGAAATGGAGCATAGCTCCCGACCAGCTTATTTAAGAGGTTGAGCAATAATCTGATAGACCTATAGAGCAATCACCTTAGAGTTGTGTATTTGTTTGTATCTTGTGCCCTACTTCATTGGCCTCTTGGACTATTATAAAATTCGAATAGTGTAAAAGTACGTTAAGAACACCCTCGAACATCCTACATCATTTTGGATCTCAAAATTCAAACTAGGTGTAGAGGATGGAAAAAGAAACTCTCTTAAGTCAGATATGCACATGATTTCCCTACCCACCTACGATAACCTTGCTCTCAAAGTTGTGATAAAAACAAGCCTGAACCTATTCAGTGTCATCAGTAGAGAGATCCAGTACCATTTCTACTCTGTAGCTTAATGTTGTCGTTTGTCCCCGAGACTGACACAATAATGGTTAAGGTCTGTGGTACTCTCAGAGGAGTATAAAATTTCGTCACTGGTGTTGTTGAAAGCTGAAGGTGAGATGAGACTGTTGGAGAAATCTTGCACTGTCACAGTCACAGAATCCTCTTTTCTTTCAAAGGATGTCTCAAACAAAGAAACACACCACTTGTTGTTCACAATTATAACCAGGTTTATATTTGTAACACAATAGCAGTGTTTGATGCATGCTGCTCCACCGGCATCAATGTGAACTACTGTAAAATGTTGAAACATATATCCATTGCTAAAAGTCTTTTAATTCTTCCCAGCATATTCACCTTAAAACTCAAACATTTTCCAGCTATGTTGAAGCTTAGGCTCAAATCCCTCAAAACGGTTGTAATTTAGGAAGCTACTGATGTAATTTCCATAAGCACCACTAAGACCATAAATTGATGATGATTCCATGTGAAATACTGAATGTTGGTATGGAGAATTTTATCAATGGCGGGGAAAGTGACCAAAAGCATGAAAAGGTGGTTGACTGAGATGCCAGGAGAGGAAGGAATGAGAATATTTGCCGCAAACTGCGTTGAGGTACACAGAACAGCTAGACCAACCCACCCACCCTAATTGTAGTCGAAGCTAATGAATGTGGGTGATAATCTTTGTTCATCGGTTATCTTTGGGTGGACGATTTTTGGTCTGAATCCGACGATATCTAACCTATGCCTTCCACGAGATTATTTCACTTTGGATCAGGAATATAGCAAACTTACCAAAACATCATTATTTCAATTTGAAGTTTTCCATATAAATCCATCAAAGAAAATAACAAAAAATACACTCTAAAAAGAATCTTTAATATCTCAGACATTTTGCAAACTTAGATGTCATATACATGTTTTATGAGCTCCAACAATCCCTCCAAAAAATAAACAAAATCCTGGATGACACCCATTACACTAACCTCATTTACAACTGTTAATTAATACACAAAAATCAGTGCACATACCCTTGCACACAAGAACCCTTCAGTTGACAAATGAAACAAGTAGAGCAGAAAGCTATAAAAAAAAAAAATGTG
>Ga0099826_10003659_pt1 | contig 10521 bp, 4 predicted proteins | sample Mtrugardesep15_FD_76830 | JGI IMG/M metagenome (GOLD analysis project Ga0099826, IMG submission 76830) | Root nodule microbial communities of legume samples collected from California, USA - M. trunc garden sep15 | ecosystem: Host-associated > Plants > Roots > Nodule | place: USA: California...
AAATAGATTTTATAGTGGGCTTGGCCCCAAATAATTTTGTTCAATTAGGGGCTTTAATTTAGTGGGCTTGGTTGGGGCTTTTTTAAGTGGGCTTTGAAATTTGGGGCTCTATTGACACCTCTAATTGCAACCTGAACAGTGTTACAAACAAGAATAACATATCACAAATATAGTCAACACACAAGACAAATTTAGGTACCATGTTTGTGGTCATGTGAATCTTCATGGTGATGGTGCTGATGATCATGATGATGGTGTTCGTGGTCATGGTCATGGCTATGGGAGTGATCTTCGTCTTTTGATCCTTCATCATTAACAGCGCTCTCAATCCTTAAAAAGATCAAGACATGCACAAATCATACATTCAGGCTTGGACGGTAAAAACATAATAACAAGATATTAACTGAAGATATATCTAATACCCATGAGGTTATGACTAACATGACAACAAAGCAAGGCAGTTGACAAGGGTAGAAAAATGTGAGTGCTACTTAGAACATTAAATAAAAACTAAAACTTCGAAAGAATAATTAGTTATAAAATTTTAAAAATAACTAAACAATTAGATACATTAGGAAGAGAAAGACACCAAAAGTTCTAAAAGTTATATGGTAGGAAATGAGAATGATTTTAGTATATGGTCAACTAAACAATGAAAATAACTCGAGTATATGTACAGGCTAGCAGGATGGACATGATTAAAACTAAACTCGTTGTGCTTAGAAGAAGTAAACTTACATTAAAAATTTCCTTTTTCTTTAACAATTGAAAAAGAAGCAAACAAGAAAAATAAAAGGTACCTCTCCAAATCAAAGCCTCCAATGCCAAGAACATAATCCAAGTTCACCTTTCCGTACTCCGTCTTCTTTAAATTGGCCAAGCTGTTTATTTTCTGCAATATATAGCACAATAAAATTAGTCAGAAGTTTTCAAAATAATGAATTAAAATTAAGAAAAATAACTAAACCCTTAGATACAGTAGAAAAAGAAAGACACTAACCCTAATCCGCTGGACCAAAGAAGTGATGTCTGATTCGCCAACAAGATCAGTCTGGTGCAAGATAGACAAGAGTATTATAAGAACCACTTTGTATTAACGTCTAACTTAGAGAAGATTCCCAGTTAAAATAGGTTTATGGCTATTACTTGCATGAAAATCCTTAAAAGCTTATAGATGTTAATGGATAAGTAAAATAAGATGTTTTTTGGATGCAGAAACTGATTTCAACTGATATGAGAAGCTGTTTTTAAAAAGCTCATAATTACTGTAAGATTCTTTTAACGTTTCTTTTTCCATAAGTGTTTCTTGAGAATTCTATCCAGACAGTTTCATAAAATATATATCTTGCACAAAGAACAAAGTATTCATTGCATTCCATATCCCCCTACATAGTTCAGTTCAAGAATCAAGAATAACTTCGAATTAAATGTGTAGAAGGACTAGGTCAACTATACTGTAATATAGTGGAGATAGCAGCAGAGCAGTTTGGTGTAGTGGCCGCAATGGAAGCTAGTGGCGGAAACAATAGTTGCCGTGGCGAGATGGTGCTGCACCTCATAATGTAATTGAAAATTTAAAAAAATCCCTTAAGATTTAAATTTGGGGCTTTAAGGTTGTGTATTTTAAAAAAAATTACAATTGAAAAGTACCAAAACAGTGAAGATTTAAATGTTGGGGACTTGAGGTTGCGCATTTAATGTCTAGCTTAGAGAAGATTCTCAGTTAAAATAAGTTTATGGCCATTACTTGCAGGAAATCCTTAAAAGTTTATAGATGTTCATGGAGAAGTAAAATAAGATATTTTTCAGATGCAGAAACTGATTCCAATTCATATGAGAAGCTTTTTTAAGAAAGAAAATCATTTTTATTGTAAGATTCTTTTAACATTTCTTTTTCCATAAGTATTTCTTGAGAATTTTAACCAGACAGTTCCATAGAATCTATATCTTGCACAAAGAATATTCATTTCATTCCACAGCGCACTGTGTAGTTCAGTTCAAGAATAATTTTGAATTAGATGCATAGAAAGACCAAGCCGGCCATACTGCAATATAGTGTAGTCAATAGCACCGTATAGCAGCAGAGCAGTTTAGTGATGCGGCGAGATGGTGCTGCACCTCATAATGAGATGGGAAATTCCAAAAAAAAACTTACGATTTAAATGTTGTGCTTGGCTATTTTAAAACTTTTACCATTGTAAATTCCAAAACGATACTGTCATTTTAATGTTGGGCTTAGTTTTAAAATAGCCAAGCCCAACAATACTGTCATTTACCATTGTCTAAGAATGATAGACTATTTTCTTAATAATCCATATTTTATAACCCAAACTAAAAGCCATTCTTAAAGAAAAATAAGTTAGTTAATACCTTATTTGAAAAGATGTCTTTAAAAAAGTCATATTTCTTGTAAGATTCTTTTAAAATTTCTTTTTCCATAAGTGTTGTCAATTGCAAATAGCGGAAAATAACGGTTTGTTAAAATTCCACTACACGACAGTGGCACAGTGCTATAGCGCCATTATAGCTGCTATCTCCCAACAATTTGTTTGTACTAAATAGAATATCACGGAACAATAACGATCTGCTCAAATTCCGCTATGTAATAGCGCTATAGTTTCGGCGATACAGCCGCTATTTAACAACACCGAAGTAATTTGCGAGAAGTTTATCCAAACAGCATAAAGAAAGTATTTATTTCATTCCATAAGTTGATGTAGAATTTTTAGAATAATTCAAAATTCGCTACATGGAAGGATATATAACCATAACCATACTATACATTAATTAATTAGCGATTTACTAAATCTAAATCAACAATAACCATAACCATACTAACCATTTTCTCGACAATCCATATTTTTCATCAATGAAAAACTAAAAACCATTAATTAGCGATTTACTAAATCTAAATCAGCAATAAACATAACCATACTAACCATTTTCTCGACAATCCATATTTTTCATCAACGAAAAACTAAAAACCATTCTGTAATAAAAATAAATTAGTCATGAATACCTTATTTACAATTATTCGATCAGCATATGCAATCTGTTCTACTGCCTCATTGACCACACCTTTTGGCTTAACCTCATCAAGATGCAAACCAGCATGTTTTGCATCAACCAAAGTAACAACACCATCCAACTTGACTTCATTGAAAATATTATCCTCAGCATAAAAGGTCTGGATTATCGGCGCCGGATTCGCCAAACCTGTATTAATACAAACAGTTAAATCATATTAGATACTAAAACCCTAATAAGCAGTTTCGTTTCGCAATGAAGAATTTTGAAGTTGCTTAGTTACATACATACCAGTAGTCTCAATAACAATATGGTCAAATTTGCCTTTCTTGGAAGTGACTAATTCAGAAATCATTCTAACAAGATCACCCCTCACAGTACAGCAAAGACAGCCATTGTTCAACAACATAATATCTTCAGCACCGGCCGTTTTTGCCGCGACTAAAGAACCGTCGATATCAATCTCACCAAACTACAATAATGATATGCATAAATCAAAACATTAACACTGAAATAATCACAATCATATAGATATTCAAATTCAACATACCTCATTCTCAATAACCGCAATTCGTTTTCCATGCTCGGCTGTGAGAATATGATTCAGCAGTGTTGTCTGTTGAATTCAAAGTCAAAATCGATTAAGCGTTGAAATGGATAAGAAAAAGAGAGAAATGATGATGATACCTTGCCGGAACCGAGAAAACCAGTGATGATGGTGGCGGGAATGCGGTTATCAATCGGAATAACGGTGGAGACATCGTCGGAGTCATCGGTGGTTTGAGGCGGAGATGAGGTGGAAGATAAGACAGTGAAACGGCGGAGTTTGTTATGGTTGTTACGGAAGATTCTAGAAATTGGAGATGAATTCAACGGTTGAAAATTAATAGTTCTTTTGATTTTTGTGTTGGTGGAAAGAAGAGTGGTGAAGGGTTTGGGTTTGCGATAAGCTGCGCCGAATAAGCTTGAAGTAAGTTCAGTGAAACAAAAAGCCATGGAAAATGTTGCAAGTAAACAAAGGTTTTTTTTAGCTAGCGTTGAAAGAAGAAAATGTTTTGAACCAAAGAAAACTACAATTACTAGCCACAGGGTTTCATTTTTTTTCTCCTTCATTTTTTTTTTATCCATTGGATTGGATTTTAGCTTTCGTATTGGACTTCTAAAATGTGAGGGTTTCTTTATAGGCCCCCTCATATCTCTTTAGGCCCCCAAAATTACAAAATTGTACTTACTAACACATCCGGTAGTTCCGGAGGTTCATTTTTAAAATTTAAATTTTGTACATCCGACAGATAAATATAGGATGTTAACATTTAAAATTTTGATTTTGTTCTTCCGATAGATAACTACCAGAACTGCTTTTTTAATATTTTGATTTTGTTACTCCGGTAGATAACTACCGTAACAATTAGAACCAAGGCTTTCAGCTACAACTCGATAACCACAGTAACTGTGACCATCCACACTCACAATCTTTTCAATATAAGGTTTCATAACATTAGGCATCTAATCAATATAAGGAATGCATTGTGTTGGTGTCGGGGTCAGAGAGGAATTAACTACACACACTTTTCTTTTTATGTAATGAACATTTTGTCTGCGAAACTTGACTATTTGGAAATTGTGCGTCAAAATGTTCCCAAAAGAATGGCTGTCAGAGTAGTAGAACTATCATCCAAATTATACCTCTTCCTCTTTTGTGCACCTTTTGTCTTAAGCTTTTGAACTGGTGGAGTCAACGACGTAGTGTCAAGGAATGTCATTTCACGCATTTGCTACTTGGTATTCAACTTAAAAATGCACTTTCAGTAGTTATCTAACAAAGTAACAAAATCGAAATTTTAAAAAAGTAGTTCTGGTAGTTATCTACCGGGAGAACAAAATTGAAATTTTAAAAGTTTTTTTTTTGAAAGAAAATTTTAAAAGTTAACATCTTGTAGTTATCTACCAGATGTACAAAATTTAAATTTTAAAAATGAACCTCCAGTAGTTAACTACCGGTTGTGTTAGTAAGGACAATTTTGTAATTTTGGGGGCCTAAAGAGATATGAGAGGGCCTAAAAAGAAACCTCCCTAAAATGTTAGGTCCAACAATGTTAATCTAACCTTGTTAGATAAGCCCAACTTGACTTGTGTTAGGAAATTGCTCTTCTCCCTTTTGTTTTTGCGCATTCACGTGCCTACCTGAGTTAACTCACATTGAAAAATGTCCAGCGTGAGTTAATTCACGTTGAAAAGACGGAGCGTGAGTTAACTCACATTAGACATACTTAAGGGAATGAGAAATTTTGAAAGGGGGAAGAACAATTTTCCTTGCATTAACTTATGTATTGTAATACACCTCAAAAGTTATTTTTTTATAGGTGAAACATAATTATTTCATTTCAATAATTATCATTGTTAACTCATCGTCTTCTTTAACTCCTAGATCTTTAACTCAACAATTCATTTAGTCCTTAAGATCAAATCAGTCGAGTTATCCAAACAATTGTGAAGATTCATAACAGTGATCGCCGTTTTATTGTCACTTTTGAAATTGATATGATGGAATTTGTGAATATGAACAATTTCTAAGGACTCAAGGAACAATAATGCTTTGGGTGGAAGAAGAAAAGAAAGGGAATGATAAAGAAAAAAAGAAGTTTGGTGCGTCATAGCGTATGTGTGAGAGATACACAAATAAATGAAATTTGGTTTTCTAGGTCTTTTGTTGGATTTTTTTTTTGAAGGAAGGTCTTTTGTTGGATATTTGGTTTTTATTATGAGTTTTCTAAGTTTTTTTTTTTGAGCAAATGACTGAATCGTTATTTGAACTTAAGTTAATGAAACATTGAATCCATTTTGCCTAAAACAAAAATCATTACTACACTTATAAGTATGTTTTTATAAGTGTGAGATTTTAGTTAAAAAAAATACGGCCTAATTCATGTGGAGTTTCAATTGTGCCTAATGAACTCATCATTTTGGGTATATAATGCAATGCTTATTATTTTACATCGGTGAACGTAAAAATCGTAATTTTTAATCTTTACAAAATCATGTTGCAGGCAATTTTAGTCTTTCCTATTAAGTTAAGATATTTTTTTAATAGTAAAAATCGAATTTGATCCTTTATAATTTTTTCGCGAACCAATTTAGTCATTTACAAAAAATAATATATATGAAAAACAAATTAATCTCTGACTCATTATAAATTCTCCTCAATTTAAAAATAGCAGGGTCTAGTTTGATAGTATTAATTTTGTTAAAGGCTTAATTAAGTTGTGAAAAATTGAAAGGAGCCTTATTCGGTCTTCATTCCATTTTAATGATTTTTTGGAACACTAGTGAGTTCTAGTGGAAAGATGGAAAGAATAAACACATGGAAAAAACTAGTGTTGGTATGACTTAAAAATGTTTCACATTGAAAAAACATATTATCTAGTAAGTGTTTATATAAATGGATGGTGACCTCCAAGGGTGTGCCCTTGGGGTACCCACTTTTGTGAATGAGTGAGTGCTTAGAAAATATATATATATTTCACACGCGCGACGATGCAGTCATTTATCTAGACTAGGCTAGGCTTGGGTAAAAAAGAAATACATTTTTTGTAACTTGAAAATGATAAATTAATTTTTGTTAATTTAATCATTATCTGAAAGCGTCTCCGTAGCTCGTCTCACTTATTCTTCACACCGAAAAACACAGTTGATGCTTCCTGTACTTTTCCTCTCTTCTCCCTTTTTACGACTTGTGTTGACGTGTCCTTCTCCTTTCTTATACTCCTTATGTCCCTTCGGTTTTAAGTGGTCTTCATACCATATAGAGTGGTTTAATCGAACGATTAAACCATATTTAAGGGTGTTATTTTTCGAACGATTACTTACACTTAATCGAACAGGTGAACTGAGTTGTTTTATCCTAAAGACGGAACAATTATTAGTCTACCTTACACAAACTCGGATAATGTCACAAAACGTCTTAAAAGAAAATAACATGACCATGACTCAACCTACTAATATCTTTGTTGGTTGTTTCACTTTTTTAAAAAAGTACTTTTTCTAATTTCAAAAACAACAATTTTAAAGATCCTTGTAATATGCACCCTTTTAGAAATGGCCCATGCATGGACCTTTCATTTTTACCCACAATAGTCGGTTTTCACTTTTTATAATATTTTTTTAAGTTATTTCATTTTGAGTGTTATGAAATGAAAGTAGGAGTACTATTACAGTACAGTTATCCTATTATCAATTCTGAAATGGGTCGTCGAAAATTTATTGAAATACTTGATTCTTACTCCGTTCAGTCACATTTATAAGCAAAATACAACTTTTTAGGTTCATTGAGTAACTAATGTATTTAGTCTATAAATGTGACTAGATACATTAATTATTACATGTACCTAAAAGATAGTTTTTTGCTTATAAATGTGATCGGATGATGTATGTTTAATTAAGTTGTACGCGTAATCAATAATCCAGTACCGAAATTGAAGCTTGAATAACCATTAGAGTGGAACATGAATAACCACCTAGAGAAAATTTCATCTTCATTCTCTCCATAATACTGTGTTGATTTATCAGAGGTATTTTGTTCATAAATGTATCGATGGAAATTGGGTCGAACTCTGAGTTATTGGGCAACAATGTTGTTTAAATTAAAGTGGAACATCTTCTTAAAACTAATCACAGTCTAATAGTGTTGTGTTTAGGGCTAAAAGAATTGTTGTTTCTGATTACTCTTGAGAAACAGGGACAAGTGGAAGTGAAAGCTTAAACCTTTTCAGTAGATCTAGGAAGATGATCTTCATCTTCTCCCAATTAAGCTTGATTTATAAAGTATATTTTCAATTCTTAAGAATAATAATAATAAAAAAGTAGTTTTTTGCAAAAAACAGTGACCGGCTATATAGCCCATCATTTGTTGAGGTCGATCAATGGTCCCTCGGCTATATAGCCCATCATTTGTTGAGGTCGATCAATGGTCCCTTTAATTTAAGATCCATATTAAAGGTTCCCCAATATATATTTGACAAAAGATAAAAAGTTTTCTCACAATTTTTAGTTCTCTCAATTTGTATAGCGTCAGAGTTTTTATGTAGTGTAAATACTATGCTATTTTTTTTTATAAAAAAATATTTATATTTGAATTCATCTTTAAGACTAAAAGAACCCGAACTGGTAACATTTAAATTTAAGGTATGTCGTTTTATGGTTAAATCAAAGCATTAAGGGTGGTAGTATGATATTATGAAAGAGTCTCGCATTTGTTGAGAGATGATCTCATAAGTGTTTATAAGAGATGGTCCACTAAGTGTTTAGGCTCGACCATAATTCTTAAAATGATATCAAAATCTTTTTCAAAATCTGTTGAGTAATTTTCTATCATGATTATGTTATTTGGTCACTTATCATTCATATACACGCATCAAACTCAAGAGTATTTGACGTGAAAATGTGTGTTAAAAAGTCTTGTATTAATTAAAAGATGATTGAATAATGTTTAAAAGTGGATACAAGTTTGATTCACAATGTTATGTTAGACCATATCACAATTATTAAAAGATGTCTAATTTAGTGATCTAAAGCAATCTGTGTTATATATATGTCGGTAGCTTTATTAATCTGATGTTGATGCAAATGTAATGCGAGTTAACGGGTGTCATCGATGGGTCCAACTCCAACCAAAATAAATTAACTTTAACAGTAGCAGACAAGGAGGTCACTCACGCTCGTACCCTACCTCTTCATGTGCAAAAGATGAAAATATGAGATGACGTATATGTGTCGTGGAACTTGGACAATATACAGTGCTCAATACATTTTAATTTTACTGCCATGGCGTGGAACACGGGATCGTTATTTAATACTTTTTTTTCTTCTTATGAACAAAAATATAAAGATAGTACCCAACACATTTTTGTCATTGATAACGACCAGTTCTGTTAATATGGCATGGCAAAAAACGTGTCAACTATAAAGGACCAAATCGAAAAGAAAAAAAAAAGAAGAAGATAAAAGTGTTGTTTTTTTAGTCAGGTAGCCTAGTGAGCTATGCTCACGGAACATTAAAACATTAAAGTGTTATTTAAAATTAAGTTAAAAGATGAATGATGCAATTTTTTATTTTTTTAGAAACAAATTGACATTAGGAGATATACACTCCATAGAGCATGACACATAGCTTTTTAGTAATGGGAGTAATAATGCATACATGTCAATATTGATGAAGTAAATCTTTGATGACTTAGATCAACTTAACAAACTTGTGGAATCTTAAAGTTTGATCATGGATGATAACAACACAATGAAGAGGTTATTAGTTCAAATTCATCCTAGTATTGTAGTAGTCTTAAATATTTTAAGAAATAGTTTTGCCACAAAAAATATACTCTCACATATCAAATTCATGCAATGATTTTTTTTGAAAACTAAAGCATTTAACACAATCGTGATCGTATGAGTTTTAATGATTGATATTTCAATACAAACTTAATTTTTTTTAAAATAAAAATATAAAACTTAAAATCATGATCCAATGACCGTAAATATTTTTAAGTGCGTGAATACGTAAAAACGAACAAAATTTACTGCATAGAAATTAGAATGGTGGTCCAGATTTTGGGACGAGAAAGTGATCTACATTTACCGTACGAGGTTGGAACAAGATTATAAAACACATTGCCCAGTTGATCATAAAACACAACAAATTCACCTTCTTTGTTCTCATTTCTTTGCATTATTCTTACATTGATTTCATCGCAAATGGCTCTCGAGGTTGCTGTCAAGGCTGCTGTTGGTGCTCCAACTGTTCTCGGAGACTGTACGCTTCTCTCTCTCTCTCTCTCTCTCTCTCTAGATTTCGGTTACTAGTTTTACATTTTTCATGATTTTGATCTGTTTTCATTTTCAGGTCCATTTTCCCAAAGGGTTCTATTAACTTTGGAAGAGAAGAAGATCCCACACAACATCCATTTGATTAATCTCACTGACAAGCCCCAATGGTACTCTAAATTCAACTCTATTTATACTTTCTTTCTCTCTTCAGTGTTTTGATTTCTTTGAATTTTGTGGGTTATTTATTTATAGGTTTTTGGATGTGAATCCTGGAGGGAAGGTTCCAGTGGTTAAGTTTGATGGTAAATGGACTCCTGATTCTGATGTTATTGTTGGAATTCTTGAAGAGAAATACCCTGAACCCTCTCTCGTTTCTCCTGCTCAATTTTCCTCAGTGTATGACATCACCCTCTATTTTTATACTTTCAAAGTTTTTTTTTACTATGTTTTTATGTGTTCAATTTCAAACTGTCACTGTTGTTGGTCAATTTTTTTTCTTTCTATGTTCAGTTTTTCTTTTGTTCTTTATTTCCTTTTTCTCTTGGTCGTGTTTGGGGGAGGCAATTGGATCCTCTCCTTCAAACACTTCTCTCCAACTATGAAGCATTGAAACATGCAGGAACACCGACTAACACACGGACACTGATATCCATTTTAGCATCTTCAAAAAAAAAA
>Ga0099826_10003663_pt1 | contig 10519 bp, 9 predicted proteins | sample Mtrugardesep15_FD_76830 | JGI IMG/M metagenome (GOLD analysis project Ga0099826, IMG submission 76830) | Root nodule microbial communities of legume samples collected from California, USA - M. trunc garden sep15 | ecosystem: Host-associated > Plants > Roots > Nodule | place: USA: California...
AATGAGAGAACAACTGTGATGAGTTGTTTACGTTCTCAAATTGTTCTGTCCTGTCATTGTTCTTTGCTTTAGTGATGTCATGCCTTAATAAGCCATGTGCTCTTTCTCATGAGATATTATATTTCTAATGGGCTTTCTTTTCAAAATGGATTTAAATCTTTTCTTAAGACCCAAGAGACATTTTCAAAGCACAATCTGCCATGATTTCTTGTTGTGCAGACTTGTTCACTTTTGATGTACTGTTTCATTTTCCTCGTATTTGGCAGAATGTTCTCAGTACATTCTCATGAAACAAATTCTCACAAAACAAATTAGTAGATAACAAGATTAAATAAATATAATATGTTTGTAATCGTTAAAAAATCAAATAAGGATTTTGTCTCAACACTTGTTTCCTACATTCGCTCGTCATAGGAAGAGGACTCCCAGATTAAAGTTTCTTGCCTCACCTTCCTGTTCTAACGGGTGGTTGTGGCTTGCTTGATGGAAACCTCTGTTAGTGCGACAAAATTCTTTCTCTAGTCAATGAATTCCAGCTCTTATAGTGTGGCTTCTTTGTTGGCAGTCTGGTCGAGCAAGTGTGTCATCCTCCAACTCAATTCCTTCACCTCGACTGGTATCACAGCCTATGTTTAGCAAGTGAGCTGGAAAGGGGTTTCCCTGATGGTCGATTACTTCAAATTAAACACGGCTAGGAGGGCGATTACTTCAACCTTATATCGGTTCATGTATGTTTTGATTCCTATATTGATTATGCTATTTGTAAACTCAATTATGAGTAGTTAAATCTCTTAGAGATTAGGTCTGAGATGATTCTGTGTAACCCTAATTGAAACATGTTGTTGTAAAACTCTATCTATTGTGAATGCCAATCTAGTTTTTATTCAATTCAATTGTTCTTAATGCTTTTTATATCCTGAAAATATATAAACATGTTTTTGTGAGAATGAATGACTACTGACCCTAGCTTTCAACTTAGACCAAATTGAATTTTTCAAATAAAGAGGGTTAGTCTAGGAATGGATAATCGTTTATTTGCGATATTAAGTTAACGTTCTTTAAAACCATCAAAGAATATTAGACCACCTAAGGAATTAGGGGTTGTAGTCTGAGAATAGGGTCCTAAGTCAAGGGATTGATTAGGGCTATTTTGTTAACCATCGCGAAACTAGAGAATCATTCGTAAGAAATAGGTGCAGTATACCAATTAATGGAACTCAAAGGATTCGAAAGACATGATCTCATCTCTCTCCTTATCTTTTCCAAAACTATCTTTATTTTTTGTTTATTTAATTTTATGCAATCAAATTTACTACCTCGGGAACCAAAATAATTTACACATCCTGGATAGTAACCTTATTGCTAAATCGAGATTAACACAGTCCTTGTTGATACTAAATTATAAATTTTATTACTTCGATGGTTTTAGTACAGTTGCTAAAAGTCTATCACTTCCTCAATAGCAGTTACCTTAGGTATCCATTTGGCAGGTAAGCTCCTTATTATCTTCTTCACGTGATCTTTTTTCTCAGGTCTTTTTTTGTTACACTGTTAAGTGCTAAGACAAAAGAACCGGAGCTCAGGTACCAACTGAAGGTGAGAAAAACACAAGAAGTGGGGGTTAAATTGTGTTAGCTATTTCTTCTTTTTAACTAAGTTCAAAGTCCAAAGTCTAATAGAATTCAGATTCTAGAACAATTTTCAGAGTCTAATGCAGCAGATGATGTAAAGATAGAGAGAGGGAGAAGAGAAAGACGCAAGCAATTATACAGGTTCCTTCCATAATTAAGAAGTAGTCATATTCCTCTTGCATTTCCAAAGAGAGTTCACTAAAATCAATATCTGATTACAAATGCTCAAGCACACAAGCAAGAGACTTCAAATACTCAAGCACACAAGAAAGAGATTTCCCATGCTCAAGCACAAAAGCAAGACACATCTAAACAAGCACAATTAAACAGAAAAATGTTTGGGTTGAACACTTTGTTTTGGACCGGCCAAAAGGATCCTTGGCCCATTTACTTAGGCCCAACATAATCCGAAGCCCAAATACCACGTTTGGCAGCATTACTTGCGACAAACCCTTTCCCCGCGAAGGGGGTTCACGGAACAAGCAAGATTGGTTCAAAGGAGCCCCAACGTCTCTTTGCACGTTCCCGTAATAAACTCTCTCGCGGTTATACTTCCTACGATTTCATAACCGTTAGAGCCTGGTTTGCATTACAACGGCTCTGCATCCTCCACCTCTATATATAGGGGAGTCTTGGCAGTCCCCAAGGTAGAACACTTCTTCCTCTCTAAACCCTCATACTTTGATCTCTACTTACTTGAGCGTCAGAGCATTTGCAGGTACACACCCCCTTTGTTCCAAGGAGCATTCTGAAGTACTTCACCACCGCTCTAACCACCGCATTTAAAGCACCGACAGTCACCTTTTGTTCAGGTACGATCAGTGGCGCCATCTGTGGGAAATTACAAGCTCTCCCGATTTTTATCCTTATAAAAACCATAGCTTACCAAAAATATTAACCATGGCTGCCAAAGGTGTCAGTCCATGACTACGAAGTGAATTTCATATGCCTCAACGTGATGGTATGACATCTTCCCTTTCGTTTGTGGGTACACCCATAGAAGAACCAGTACAAATTGCTCCTCTCCAATTAAGGCCTCTACAAGGTCCCTTACAACCTACAGAGACACCTGAAGATACCTCGCCAATTGGTGCCCTCGTCGGCAACCTGCTCTGCACGATTCAACGACAGACGTCGTTAAACGAGGAACAGAACCGACGCCTGTCGGATCTGGAGCAAGCGTGTCCCTTAGTCCGAACCAAACAGACTCCTTCCCCGGTACGTAGCAGAAGAGGAAGGAGCCCTCGCCAATCACGGTCCATATCCCCGTGGCATTCAGTAAGTATCAGATCTCCAAGTTACACCAGGAGATCCACCAGAAGGAGGTCCCCCAGGCGGTCTCCTCCCAGACGATCTCCTCCAAGGAGTTCCCCTCCAAGGAGATCCCCGCCAAGTCACAACAGACGCTCTTGGTTCTCCTCCAACTCTGAGGACACTCGTGATGCCCGGAATGACCATAACGCTTACGATTCGTACACGTGGCGCATCCAAGAAGCTCCTATTCCCCACGGGCTAGAAAAGCCTCCCTAAATGGACTCGTACGACGGGACAACTGACCCGGACGAGCAAATAGAGAACATTGAGGCGGTTCTCACGTATCGATCGGTGTAGGGCGCCGTAAAATGCAAGCTTTTCGTCACTGCATTACGACGAGGAGAGGTTACGTGGTTCAAGAACTTAAGGAGAAACTCCATCGACTCATGGAGCGACCTCTGTCAAGAGTTCACAACCCACTTCACTACGTCAAGGACGCAGCCAAAAATGGTGGCATCCCTAAAGGCCATCATTCAAGGAAAAAGTGAACCTCTTCGAGACTACATCGAAAGGTTCAACAAAGAAGTTATGCTAGTAAAGGGTGCTGAAGATACCATGAAAGAGTACCTCATTACCAAAGGTCTGCGCGAGGTCTCAAACGTCAAAAAGGCTGTCCGGCTAGATCGCCCAAGGACTCTCAACGAGTTCCTAGCGATTGCAAAAATCTACATCAAATACGAAGAGGAGCGGTGTGCAGACAACCTTAATAAAACCAGGAAGGAGAAACCTGCTGTTGAATCCTCCAAGAAGCCCTGCCAAGGGAAAAAGAAGGAAGGCAAAGTAGTTCATGAAGGTAAATCACCGAGCAGTCGCTTCACGGAATACACACCCTTGGCCATGTCTAGGGAAAAAATCTTTGTTGAGATCGCAGTAGCTGATCTGGCGGAAGCTGGTGTCAAACCACCAAAAGCCCCGTCACAAGAAAGAAAGGGAGTCGACAAGACAAAGTACTATCGATTCCACAAGTCCCACGGGCACGTTACTGACGATTGCATCCACCTAAAGGACGCAATCGAACTCCTCATTCAGCGAGGACGGCTCAAGCAGTTCGTGAAGAACCCCGAGTCAGAAAGGAAGACCATCGAGCTCATCACCGATGGTACATCGGCGGATAAGATATTGGTGATTTCCGTCGAGAAGTTACGCGATTTCCCAAACGACATGGAAATCGTCCCTTACTCATGCACATGGGAACAGGTCCCCTCTTCCAACGTCATCACGGGAGGAACCATGAACATTTCCATGGGGAGCAAGAAAAGAAAGTTTGAGGAGCTCATGAGCGTCAACTTAGTGGTCCCCTCCAATTCTAACATTGGAGGAAGACCACCTTTGGCCTTTTACGACTCTGAACTACCTAGTGGAGCTGCAAATTCAGCCATTCCTTTGCTCGTGCGAGCATCGATGGCCAACACGGATGTCTGACAAGTTCTGATTGACACAGGGGCCTCATGCGTCATCATGTACACCAGCCTCTTCAAGACTCTCCAACTAACGGAGCAAAACCTTTCTCCATACGTTGAGAGTGAACTCTACGGCTTCAATGGTTCGTCAACACAACCTTCGGGCTACGTCCAACAATTGGTCACCTTCGGCGAAGGGGAGGCCAAGAAGACAATAACGATCCCATTCCTGGTGATCGACTGTCCTTCTCTTTATAATTGCATTATAGGGAGAACCAAACTTGCCAAGTTGGGCCCCACATGTTCAATTGATCATCTGAAGTTGAAATGCCATGCAAAGGATGACATCATCGCCTCTCTGAACGGAGATATCGAAGCTACTAAAAGATGTTTCCTTCAGGCAAATAAAACCCAGAACTCAGTTTCCCAACCCAACAAACCTGTTGAAGACAAAGGGAAAGCTGCTACGAGTATCCTGGATGCAAACTTGGTCGAACTGGATCTCCGGTTCACCAAAGAAGAGCTCAAGGAACAAAAGAAGGAACAGAAGGATCTGCTCAATGCGAAACTTCTCAGACCTATTCCTGATGGTGAATTCGAGTTTCTCCCATTTGGGGACGGCCCCTCAAAGAACTTCAAGATCGGCAAGGATCGTCCAGAACTTGTCAAAGCTAAGTTGATCGCCTGCTTGAAGTAAAACGCTGACCTATTCGCTTGGAGTGCAGCTGACATGCCGGGAATCGATCCAAGTGTCGCCTGTCACCAGCTGAATGACAGTCGACTCCGATGTTAGCGTTGTAGCTCAGTGACGTAGAAAGTTGTCTCCTGAAAATTCAGAGGCTGTTGAAAAAGATGTAAAAGACCTCCTAGAGGCAAATTTCATTTATGAGGCCAAATACACTACATGGCTCTCCAATGTTGTACTTTTCAAAAAATCTAATGGTAAATGGCGTATGTGTGTTGATTATACCGATCTCAATAGGGCTTTCCCTAAAGACGCATATCCTCTTCCTAACATAGATAAACTCGTAGATAATTCCTTCGGCAACAAACTGTTATCCTTCATGGATGCCTATTATGGCTACAACCAGATACCCATGGCAGAAGATAAACAGAAAACGGCCTTCATGACCGAATCAGGGAACTATTACTTCAACGTAATGCCCTTCTGCCTTCGAAATGCGGGGGCAACTTATCAACGAATGATGAATAAGGTCTATGACAAGAAACTTCTAGGCGACATTCTCGAAGTCTACATGGACGACATGATTGTAAAATCCCAACAACAGGTTGATCATGCCGCCCTTCTCAAGAGAGTGTTCGAAAAAACCAGGAAAAACAACATGCGACTCAACCTATAGAAATGCACTTTCGGAGTCCAAGCAGGTAAATTTCTCGATTTCTACTTTACAAAAAGAGGAATTGAAGCAAACCCAGATAAGTGTCAAGCATGTACACAACTTCCTACGCCCCACTCTAAAAAGTGCATCCAAACGCTCAACGGCATGCTAACTACCCTCTCAAGGTTCGTAGCCAAGTCTGCTCAACACACTCTCCCTTTCTTCAAACTATTAAGAAAGGAGACAAAATTCGAGTGGACGGAAGAATGCGAGGCTACTTTAAAACATCTCAAGGAAACCTTCTCGGCACCTCCAGTTCTCTTGCGACCCGAACAAGGTGAAGTATTATATCTCTACCTTTCCGTCTCTTCAGACGCGGTCAAGGTATTGTAGTCGAAATCTCACTTGGTTTATCTTTCCCTGTAACTAACAATACTGCATAATACGAAACCTTCTTGGTCAGACTACGGATCACCAAGGATCTAGGAGCCAGAAAAATAAGAATCTTTACTGATTCTCAATTAGTTGCTTTGCAAGTGCTGGTGATTATCAAGTCCGAGAAGAGCATCTACAACAGTACGTCCAGCTAGTACTCGAGAAGCTGAAAGAGTTTGAAGTGGTAGAGGTAACATATGTTTCCTGCGAGCAGAATACCCAAGCTGACATTCTTTCGAAACTCGCTAGCACACAGACTGCAAACGGAAACAAGATAGTAATTCAGGACGTCCTTAACGAACCCAACGTTCAAAAGCAAAAATCTCAATCGTCCGACGTCAACACGATCATAAGAATAGAAGACTGGAGAGGACCCATCACTCACTACATTAATAGCAGGGAACTCCCATCCGATCCTTCTGAAAAAACGAGACTAAAACGAAGGGCTTGCTCATTCACTTTAATGGAGGGGACCTTGTACAAAAGGGGTTTCGTCACACCACTTATCAAGTGTTTGGGACCTAACGAGGCCCAAGAAGTCCTCGCTTATGTCCATGATGGAATTTGCGGACAACATCTCGGTGCCAAGGCTCTCGCCAAAAAGGTCTTGCGAACAGGATACTATTGGCCCACCATGCTGAAGGACGCGAAAGACTACGTCAACTTGTGTGGCAAATGTCAAAGGCACGGAGACATGCACCTAGCACCTCCTGCCGAAATGACATCCTTGGTCTCTCCATGGTCGTTCGCGTGGTGAGGCATCGATCCTCTAGGGCCATTTCCTAAAGTTGTTGGTCAACTTAAGTACCTAGTTGTCACAATCGACTATTCCACCAAGTGGATCGAAGCAGAACCATTGGCAAAAATCACAGCAAAGAGCGTACTTCATTTCTTCAAGAAAAACATTCTAGCAAGGTTCAGAGTACCGGCTCTAGTGATATTCAACAATGCGACTCAATTCACTGATCAAAGATTCCAAGACTATCTGAGGAACATCGGTATCAAACAAAGTTTCATATCTGTGGAACACCCTCAAGCCAACGGCCTTGCCGAAGCAGCGAACAGGGTCATCTTGCGAGGAATAGGAAGAAGACTGGAAACGGTCAAAACCAAGTGGGCTGAAGAGTTGCATGCGGTCCTATGGGCTTATAGAACTACTACACACTCCACTACTGGCGAGTCACCTTTTCGACTCACCTATGGGACAGAAGCGGTCATTCCCATTGAGCTCACTAAACTCTCTTGGCGAACCGACACTGACACAGACTTCCCAACCAATGTGGTTAACCTACGTGAAGAACTAGAATTTGTTGACGAAGTTAGGAGTGAAGCAGCTTTACGAGAACAGCGTAAAAACAAAAAATAGTCGTTCGTCATAGCAAGAAAGTTGTAAAACGAGAATTCGAAGTCGGCGACCTCGTCCTCTGATGGAACCAGAAAGACTCTGAAGAGGGAAAACTCGCTGCCAACTGGGAGGAACCCTACAGAGTCCGGATAAAAACCAGGACGGGAGTGTACGAACTCGAGGACCTCCATAAAGGCATCATCCCAAGAACTTGGAATGCCGAAAAACTCAAAAAGAATTACACTTAGATGGAAAACCTAGTAAACAAACTCTAATGTAGATACTAAGTTCAAAACAACGAACTTCATGCTCCCCAAACGACGAGCAACCTCAACGGAGAAGGAAAGTCGTGCCACTTCTGATCCAAAAATATAAAGGATGAATGAAATCTATCCCACAGATACATTTACTCCTTGGTACGCTTGCTAAGCTGCGGCGTCACCGCTTGACATGTTAGGTAGAACCCCAGCTCACGATGAGAGATTCACGCCTCAGCGCGTTGAACTTGAATTGAATTTTCGTTCATCCGCTGCTCTCTGTCCGAAAATAACTTTGGACATACATTTAGATAAACAATCTCTTGGATGTGAAAACCTTCTAACGAATACCCATCATAAAGTTAGAATTCTCATGCTTGGATTTCCCTTTGCAAACAACGCATAAAGGTATATGATCCAGACGAGCAACGATACATGGGAAAGAAAAGTTAAAACTTTCAATTCAAAACAACGAATTAAAGTCATAAGTCGCTGGCGACCATGTAAAGCTCTTCAGTCGATTCTTGATTTCATCTAAACAAACGACTGCGGGGGGTGGACCATACCATCTCAGCAAACTCATCTTTCTCTCCAAAGATGGCTTAGATTTTTCAAGACAAGCATCAGAAGAACAAAAAAAATAAAAACGTTAGAGCATACGAAGGTTAATTTGTGAGCATACAAGTTGACAATTCGCTCTCAAAACAGTATAAAAAGCCTCACGCAATGAGCACTCAATTCGCACCTTATACTTGAAAATAAAAGCAAACATTTTCCAGCAAAGTATAATGAGAATAAACAAAACAACAAATTTCATTTAAGGTGCTAAAACCACGAAGGGCGCACAATGTCATTACAAGCATGGTTGTTAAAGAGATTAATTACAAGGCCTCATCGGGCCGGGCTTCACAAACATGCCCCACATCCTCTTCAAAATCTAGGGGAGGCTTGATCACGCCATCTTCAACATCACTAAGGTGATCAATCCCCTCGACGCATAGGTCAACTTCAGGATTCACCACCTTCAAATGCGCCACTGCGCAGTCAAACCCAAGTTGAACGGCCTCCACCAAGCTTCCTTCTGGCTCACCAATCTTGTCCACAAGGTCAGCGCACTAGGACAGCCGTATCTTCCGCCTCGTCCTTTCCACGCAGGTCCACTTTCTTCAAAGCTTCCTCCAAGGACGCCTTCTCCTCAGCCAACTTTCGGGAAGAATCGGTCGCTTGCCCAAGAGCATTCCGAGCTTCTCCCAATTGCTCCTCCATAACAGTAAACTGGCGGCCACGCTCCTCGGTAACTGACCTCTTGCTCCTTGGAAACCCTGCCAGTCAGAGCGTCCCTCTCCTACGCCAATGTATTGACTCGGATTTCACTCTTCAGCGAAGCATTATTCAAGGCCGTCGCGACCTCCAGAGCTGTCATAGTAGCAATAACTCCTTCAGTTATTGCCTTACTTCGGCCGACAGGACCAAGGTCATGAATAACCTGCAACTCAGGGTCATCCAGGAATAGGGTGACATTAGGGCCACAGCAATCATCCAAGAATGTTTGTTACATGGTATATCTATTAACAAACATTCTTCCTATTAGATCATAGTAGTTCTCACTTTATAAATCCAAGCAACATGTTGGTGTTTTAAATTTTAATTTATTCAAACCAAAACTCAAATCAGTTGCAATTAACTGAATGAGAATGTGAAGTATCAAAAAAATAAAAAGACCCAGAGAAACTGAAGCTACAAAGGCTACTAACTGAGGAAGGAAACAAATTGTGGTGGTGAAAACTTATGGGGTTGGGGGAATAGGTTAAGTAATAAATTTAATTGAGTTAAATTAATATCAAAGCTATTATATTCCTACTAAACTAGTAATTAATTAATTTAATTAAGTTAATCGAGGTTAGTTGTGTTAATTTAATTGAATTATATATTAACTGAAGTTAATTGAATTCAGTTTTTAGAGGGGAGAAGTTATTTGAATTTTTTTTCATTACATTAGATTGGTTCTTTAACATATCTTTTCATTTAAGGGTATTTTTGACCATCAAAAAATAATAACACTTCTCTCTTTCCTATTCTTCTCTTCTTTTCTTATACCAAACAACACATCAAATCTACTCTATTTCTCACCTATTTCTCTCTTCTTATATTCTCTCTCACCTATTTCTCTCTTCTTATTTTCTTCTCGGAACCAAACACATCCTAAAAGAAATCATTTGAGAGGCAGGTGGCATAGAATCCTACCAAGTGAAACACGAAGAAATATGGCATAGGGAAGCCAACTTATCAACACATATATTACCTTCTTTGTTAACGTGGGATAATTAAAGAAATATATTCATGGGCTTTGCCCTATTTTGTAGCCAAAAAAAAATGTTACATATTCAAACATAAGCAATTGGTCAAACGATTAAGGTTGCAAGGAACAATGACATGATAATTTGAAGCCTAAATAATTTTAGAGTCACTCTCAATTAAACATTGGTTCAGACCTTTGCAATGAGCTTGTTCGACTGCAATATTAGTACATAAAAGCTTCGTATGCAAAACAACATCAACATCAACATTCAACTTACTAGAGAAGCCATCCATGAACATGGTAAAATAATTACATAAGATATCCCCACAATAGGCAAACAATCCAAGGAGTGAACCATTCGTGTTAGCCTTACCCTACACTACTAGAAACTCTCGATTTTTCTACGGAATTACCTAGGGAATCTGGTGAAAAATCCGCATAAATGGATTTTGCCAAGTAATTGAACTCTTAGGTAATACCTTTGTAGGTAATTGTTTC
>Ga0099826_10003664_pt1 | contig 10519 bp, 5 predicted proteins | sample Mtrugardesep15_FD_76830 | JGI IMG/M metagenome (GOLD analysis project Ga0099826, IMG submission 76830) | Root nodule microbial communities of legume samples collected from California, USA - M. trunc garden sep15 | ecosystem: Host-associated > Plants > Roots > Nodule | place: USA: California...
AGGTTATTTTATTAGACAAGTTTGAAGTTGTGACTAATAACCAAAACAAATATAGCAATTAGAAAGTGTTGAAGTTGTGATAAGGTCATCATCACTCTGCACCATGGTATCATTACGAGTATAATAATAATTGTGATTTCAGTTTAAAAAATACATCAAGAATTAGTTTTCAAAAAATAAATCGTAGCCATCCACTTGTTTCATTTTATTTCAATAATCATACATACATATAGGTGCAATTTCTTAGAGGTGGTCCTTGTGATATTATAAACATTCTTGGGTATTTGCACAACAAAATTTGACCCATGAGCATGCGCACTTGGGAAAATTTGCGATTTTGCGCGTTTCGGTCGAAAAATCAAAATAAATTGAGACGTTGTTGGAATGCTACATAACTTTTCACATACTTTCAATGCATTTTTATATAGGTGTCTCGAAAAAACCAACTCAAAATTTTATTCCTAGGTCTAGTTGTTGCTGTTTTGGTTTCCTGAGGTTTTGGCGCACTGAAAATTCATATTTAGTGCGTACCTAATCGCAAAACTCCAAAATTTCGTGGAAGAGGTCCTTATGATGTTATAAACATGCCTCAATAATTGTGGAACAAATTTTCACCCACGAGTATACTCGCACTTGGGGGAAATTGCTATTTTATGATTTTGGTCGAAAAACTAAAATAAATCGAGGCGTTGTCGGAGTGGTACGCAATTTTGCAGATCCTCTGAATGGATTTTTATAGACGTGCCAAAAACCAACTCGAAATTCAATTTCTAGTTCGAGTTGTTGTTGTTTTGGTTTTATGAGGTTTTGGCGCGCAGAAAGTTCATATTTAGTCCCTACCAAATCGTAAAACTCCAAAATTTCATGGAGGAGGTCCTTAAGATTTTAGAAATGTTCATGAATATTTTCGGAACAAAATTTGACCCGTGGGTATACATGCACATGGGAAAATTTGCAAGTTTACGCGTTTCGTTCAAAAAATCAAAATAAATTGAGACGTCGTTGCAATGCTACAGAACTTTTCACATCCTCTCAATGCATATTTATATAGGTATATGTAAAAAAACAAACTCAAAATTCGATTCCTAGGTCGAGTAGTTGATGTTTTGGTTTTTTGTGGTTTTGGCGCGCAGAAAATTTATATTTAGTCTGTACCTAGTCGGAAAACTCCAATCTTTTGTGGCGGAGGTCCTGATGATTTTATAAATGTGCCTCAATATTTCGGAAATAAAATTTGACCCATAAATATACACTCACTTAAAAAAAAAGTGATTTTGCACCATAAATAGTATTAAGTTAGCTAGCCACATATTGAGGAGTGCGAATTCGCTTAAACAAATTACTTTTATTTCTGTTGACAAAGTTTATAGGGGTGCCGGAAGGTGGACCGAAGACTAATAGTTGTTGTTGGTTTGATAAGAGCTTTACATATAAGATGCTTAAGGATGAAGTAAATGTACAATGTCAACTTATAACTATGTTGGGTTATTTTATTTAAAATTAATTTTAAGGTTAAATAAGATTTTCGTCCCATAAATATATTAGATTCTGATTTTAGTCCCTAAAAAATAAAATGAGATGTTTTCATCCTCACAAAATTTTTGGTTTTATTTTTGGTCCTTAATGGATATAATTTTGACATGTTTTTGACATTTTTTAACATGATATGAATATATAAAGGTTGAAGATAATAAACTAACATATGATGGATACAATTTAAACATAAAATAGCTATAATCTTTACATTGACATAAACATAAAGTGGCCATTAAAGACCCGAACAAAAAGTCTGAGGATGAAAACAAATTTGTTATCATGTATTGTTGATATTATAATGAGTCTTAAGGATTAAACCAAGCAAGCAAGTAGGAAGTAGCAAGTGTTGAAGTTGTGCAGCTATCCTAATTTTACAATATTATCTCATTTTCTGAAAGAAAAAAAATTAAAGTTATTTATAAGTTTTTTTAGACAAATTCTAAAATAAAACACAATTATACATCAAGTCTCAAGTTGTGCAAAACAACAAAAACAAATATGGCAATTAGCATGTGTTGAACTTGTGAAAGGGTCATCATCACATTGCACCAAGGTTACCATTACGATTATAATTATGATTTCATTTTTTAAAAAAAATATAGCAAGAATTAGTTTTCTCATAATAAATCGTAGACATCCACTTTTTCATCATCCTTCAATAATTATACATGTATAGGTGCAAAATTTGACATGGGAGTATACGTGCACTTGGGAAAATTTGTGATTTTACGCGTTTTGATCAAAAAAATTAAAATAAACTGAGGCGTTGTTGGAATTTTATGCAACTTTGCAGATCCTCACAATGAATTTTTATAGAGGTGTTTGCGAAAACCAACTCAAAATCGATTCCTAGGTCGAGTTGTTGTTTTGGTTTCGTGGAGTTTTGGCGCACGGAAAATTCATATTTAGTCCGTACCTAGTCGGAAAACTCCAAAATTTCGTGGAGGTTGTCCTTGTGATATTATAAATAATGTTCTTGATTATTTACGGATAAAAATTTGACCCGTGAGTATACGTACTTGAAAAAATTTGAGATTTGCGTGTTTCGGTCGAAAAATTAAAATAAACCGAGACGTTGTCGGAATGTTACAGAACTTTTCAAATCCTCTCGATGCATATTTATATAGGTGTCTGGAAAAGAAAAAAAACAACTCAAAATTCGATTCCGATGTCGAGTTGTTGTTGTTTTGGTTTCTTGAGATTTTGGCGCACGGAAAATTCATATTTAGTCCGTACCTAGTCGGAAAACTCCAAAATTTAGTGGCATAGGTTCCTATGATGTTATATAATTTCAACCTATATTTTACATCGATATTATTTACTACACCCTAAATCAGAAAATAGGTACAAGTAAAATGTATTCTGTACACCAAAATAATCCAAGTATTCTATTACCTTGCAATACAAGTTATTAAGTTTATTCTAGCATTTTTTTTTTCTTCTAAAAACCACTGACACCTCTTCCCCCTTTGTCACTTTTGAGCAGAATACCATCCTAATTTTACAATATTATCTCATTTTCTCAACAAAAAAAAATTAATGTTATTCCATATAAGGTTATTTTATTAGACAAGTTTGAAGTTGTGACTAATAACCAAAACAAATATAGCAATTAGAAAGTGTTGAAGTTGTGAGAAGGTCATCATCACTCTGCACCATGGTATCATTACGAGTATAATAATTGTGATTTCATTTTAAAGAATACATCAAGAATTAGTTTTCACAAAATAAATCGTAGCCATCAACTTGTTTCATTTTACTTCAATAATCATACATACATATAGTCCCCTCCAAGTCTTTCATTTCATTTCATTCAGACAAACTAAGAGAGAGAGAGAGAGAGAGAGAAATGGCAGAGAATAATCAAGGTAGAGAAAATGCTGAGTTTTTGGAGGAAAGTGCGAACAAAGTCTCAAAGAAACTTGCTGCAAAGGAAAAAGAAGTCAAGAAATACAGTGACAAGTTAGATGAGCTAAGTCAGAAGATAATTGATGAACAAGAAGAAGGTAAGATAGAAATATTGTGCTATAATTTAGATTATGATTTTTCTTGTTCTTCTTCTTAATTAAATATTTGCAATTTCAGACCATATTCGAAATTTTGGTGCTGGATATCAAAAAAGAGATGATAAAAAGAAAAGGAAGTATGAGAACAAACTTGAGAAAGCACAGCAAGAGGCTTCAGACCTTGAAAAAAAGCGTGATGAACTCTTCAAGAAGACTAGAGCTGCATACGATTTTTTTTAACCAAAAAGAACTACTAGGTTTGTTTGCTTTCATAATTCTTACTGATAATTGCTTCGTTTGAATAAGAATGAACATGTACTCAACAACAACAATCCAATTTTAAGAAAATGACATAATTCTCCAATGTAATCACATGTGTTGGTGTCGTATCGTGTCGTGTCGGACACCGAGACACGCTTTCAATCATAATGTGTATATCCTTTTTCTAATTTGTACTTAACGACCTTTCAAGAAATTATCCTTTTTATTGTTACATTGAAACAAGAGTCTTTGATGTTAATGTTCTTTTGGTCGTTGCAGTTGACAAGGAAGTGGGAAGCATGCATGATGCAAGAGTAAACACCTATGATGTAAATAATCAATCACAAGGCCTACGAACAATGAATTATATGATGGCCAAATTATAATTAGAGCGACATGGCTGTTTTCTTTTTAAGTTAGTAAGCCTGATACACTCAATTTTATATTTCTTATATTGAATGCATGATGTGATGTATATATCTTATGAAATCAAATCAAACCAACTTCACAAAAATTTCACTCTTTAGTTTTAAACTATAGTTCTAGTTCATCAAGTATTTGTTTTGTCATTATATGAAATGACTTATTTCACTCTTCACATGGATATTTTTTTTTAGTTGCAACACGAATATTGAGTTTGAAGGATTTGGTAAAAACATTGTGCAAACAATGGCTTCCACAAATGGGATTCAAGTTGGACCTCAATTTTGATCTCCAAAACATGTTTGAACGTAATACAATGCAAAAGTTACGAGAAAACTTTCCACTCTTCTAGTCTTAATTTTCCACAAGATTATATCTGTTCATGTCGTAATATCAAGATACCATGAATCGATAAAGACAAACAACGTCACACAAAGACGACGGACAAAACATTATCGCACTAAGAAAACAATATCACAAGAGAGTAAATAGATGTGAAAATCACTTATTAAAATAAAAGGGAAAGAGTATATGGCTCTTTTAACATTTTAAAAAGTTGAAATTAATTTATTTTGAGTTAAAAAAATTATACTTTTTTAATAATTTAAAAGTTTAAGAATAATCAAACAAAATTAAACTTAGCAGCGGCTAAAGTTGCACTTTGAAATAATTAATTTCGACGTGAATATACCACTTTTTTATAAGGGCGAACAAGAAAAATAAAAACAATTAGAGACCTATTATACCAAAAAAAGTTTAATGGAGTTCACAGTCGATGTAAAATTAACATTTCATTTACTCAAATAGTTATTAGTTTTTCCACATAAGTTTTTTTAGACAAATTCTAAAATAAAATACAACTATATAATCCCTCTCTGTCCTAAAATAAGGCCTATGTTGATTGTTGCATATATATCAATCCACATTGTTGACCTTTATTATATGTATGCATTAGCAAAAATTATAAAAAATTTATATTTTAAAAAAAAATTATCAAGATAAATAAAACAACAGTTTATATGTTACTATTTGCATTTAAATAATAGTAGTCAAATATGGTCATATTATGTGATAAGTGTCATATAATAGTTAAATAACATGTATATTTTAGACACTTTGATTACTTGTTTTGCAAGTTATCCAATAAAAAGCTCACAAATATTGAAGAATTATCCATTATGCTTTTTATACCTAATGTCAACCTTTTGTATAGGAAAATGCATGCCTAGACATTTAGCAAGCAAGGAAACATGAAGAAATGCAAATCCATGTCCCTGAAATTGTAAAACGTTAGTCAATTACCCCCTCTGTTTGTTTTGACTGTTAAATCCTATGACATGGCAGTTAACAGTTCATGTGGCACTTCCATGTAGACATAATGTTATGCCACGTTACATGATGGTAATTGACTATTTTATAATTTCTTTTTTTTTGTTTAATATTTGTATGATTATAAAAATACCCCCTTCATATTTAACACTTATATGCAAATACCATCCTCAATTTAAAACTTTTGTAACAAATATCCCCCTAAAATTTATACTTATGTGCAAATATTACCCTCAAATTTAAAACTTAAATAATTGTAAACAGGGCCGATTTTACCACCCGACGAGTCTGGGCACATGTCCGAGTTCAACCAATCCGTTCTTTGTATCACTACAAGAAATTTGACTTGTAGTGACAATCAAAATCCGTCACTATAGAATTAATGTTCGTAGGTAAATCCGTCTATCATTGCCAAATGGCTGATGTTTTCCACCTTTACCTACGGACAAAACCGTATGTATTTTTGAGGATACCATTTTAAAAACATCAAGGACCTCTACCTACAGTTGCATAAAACTTATCATTGTTTTATTTTTATTTTTTATATTTTCTATTCTACTATAAATTCTAAAAATGAATAATTTATAAAACTACCGATAGAATTAGTTTAATCATATTATAAAATATTATAATCAATATCATTGAAATTTGAAATTGATTACTCTAATCAATTTTTTGAATAAATTCTTGAAGTGAAATAACTATAATAATTCTCCTAAACATGAACTATCATATCGTTCACTCAAACCAATATTTAATATACTCACAGAAAATATACAATACAACTTGGAAAATATATAACACAATCCGGCAAGAGTTTTTTCGGATTTTGATTACTGCTGGAAGCAAGAATGAACACACCCGAGATTTATTTAGAATGAATACCAAAATCAATCAAACGATACATTATTTGTTATTATTAATTATTAATAATAATATCATGATACAACGTGAAGATAATGAAATAATACTAGGATATTTGAAAGATTCTCTCCCACTCTGAATTCCTCTCATATATGGTATGAATCTAGAATCATGGTGTGTGAATCCTTGTAAAACTCGTGCACCAAGTTCTATTCCTACTCATAATGTAAGTTAGCACATTTGTTCCATGTGTGAGCCTTTTGCGTCTAACTCTCAAATGCTCTTTCATCTGCATTCTTAGTTCTGTTATGTCTTTTCCATTGCTTAGAAATCAAGTAAGTCCAGTAGCTCCTCTCGACCCAAGCTTTTTCCTATTTGTTTGGTTTTTCCAAAGTAAAAGCAAAAACAACAGTTACAGCCATAAAACCTCATGTTAGACACCTTCTCCTATGCAAAAATAGGACATGACCTCTAATGCTGCTTCTTTGTGGATAGTTGTGGTGAAATTATCGACAAGTTTACTATTAATTACTTGAGTTACTAATTGCTCTTAATCCACTTAAACTATTATCGATGTAAACAGATGATGGCATTATCGACGTTCTTGATTTGATTTCATACTCTTAGACAATTAGAGTTCTTTATCGACGGAGTTTAAGATCCAAATATGAATTACTTTTTGATTTTAAATATTGCAATGGCTACTTGACTCAGCCTCGAAGAAACATTATTTTCCTTATTTCATATTTGCAATGTGTTTGTCTGCATATATCAAGGAATTTTAAATTTTTATTTAGTATTCAAAAATAAAAACACAATTTTGATATAGACTTACAATTAGACAAGTTACGATGATCTTAATTGATAATTTAATATGCTTCACAAATAAGTCTTGCAAATATACCCTATATTTCCACAAAAATAATGATTAAGCCATGCATTAGTGTCATAAACTTGATAAAATTTTATATTTTTCATATATGTAACACGATGATCATAATTTTTTTATTTTCAGATAAGATATTCAGCTCAGAAAAATTCACATATGGCTGAATTTAAGAGGCAAAGAAGAGAATATGCAGAATTTTTTCATAATGGTTTGAAAAAGAGTTACGAGGTTGTGTTTGCACCAAAAATACTATTGAGTTAGCTAGTATCTTCTTTTTTATCTTCATATCATCTCCATCAACATTTAACAACAAGAATCCCAGAAAAATTCTAGAAGAAAATGAAGAAAACCTAACGTTTTTGAATTAAAACTAACGAGAATGACCAAAATATATAATGGAGAGAAGTTAAAGGACCAAAATAAATCAAATTTTAGTTAGGAGACCAAACCGATGCTAATTAAATAGTTAAGGGACCAAAAAGATAATTTAGCCTCTTTATTTTATAATATTGTTAAGGTTAATATTAGTTTTTAACTTTTTTTTTTTGACAAAATAAGTTTTTTTTTGGTACAACAAAATAAGTTTTTAACCTCCATAAATATATTAATTTCGTTTTTAATTCTCCTAAATTTTTTTAAAAAATAATGATCATTCAAATATTTTTTATTGATGTAAATTTCTTTACATTGTCAATAATCACAAATCATTATTTTTAGGACTAGATATAATGGAAGTCAAAAACATTTTTTTTTACAAAGCAAGTTAAAAACTTTCAATCAACCAACTATTATAATTAATATGCTTTTGAATTACTCCATCCATTTTAATATAAATCCCTTCGTTTGAAAAATAATTGTCGTTTAAAAATTTTATACATAATTATTTTCACATGTATTCAGTGATATGTTCTCTCATATCAAAACACATAATTTTCACATTAACCGTGACAATATAAAGTGTGTAAAATAAATAATTTTACAAGTTGCATCCTAATTAAATTATTATCTTTTCTTCATTTTTTTAATCCAATAAGAAAATCTATTAAATGAAATTAACCCATTATTTTTCCTTTTTCTTCCTCTTCCCTCCTTTGTCGGCGTGAAAATGTCGTCGTCACTGATATCGGAGTTCCTCCATCGAGCCGGCGGAACCGCAATCATCGACGGTGGTTTAGCGACTGAGCTTGAACGCCATGGCGCCGACCTGAACGATCCCCTTTGGAGCGCCAAATGCCTCATTTCTATCCCTCAGTCTCACCTCATTCGTCAGGTACCTCACCATTTCAATTCTTAGGTTGATTCATATAAGTACCATTGTATGTATACAACCATGTCATCTCTCATTACGATGATGCTGTAAATTCATTTTCGTTCTTCCGTATAGTAGTATACAAATAGCGATCTTAGGGTTTAATTAACCTAATTTTATTCCTTTTTTATGTATCATTTATTTATGAACTGTTATGGAAATTTTTAATTGTTTAAAGGTCTAAATATGATTTTAGTCCATGCAATGCAATTATAATGTTTTTTTGTTTTTGTTTTTTGTTTAGATTCAGTCCTTACAAATTCAATTGCTCTTGGTCCATATGTCATACGTGACCCAATAAACTTACGCCACATAGTCCAATAAGCAGGGACTCTGTTTGGATAAACAGCTTATTTGTGTCTTATAGCACAAGCACTTATCATGATAAGGGCTTATGTATAAGCGTGCATAAGCTATTTTTATAGCCTAAGATAAAATTACGTTAAATTGTTTTTGTATATGCTATAAGTTGTTTTTATTAGCTATATTGAAGAACTTATGAAAATAAGTTGAAAAAAGCTTATGAAAATTGTCATAAGTTCTCTCAAAAAGTTTCACAAAATTTATGCCAATAGATAAGCTCAAATAAGTCATTCCAAGCAGGCCTTAAAAGCAACCTTTTTTTTAAATTTGCAGGGACTGAATTTAATAATAAAAAAATACCCGAGTCTAAATCCAAAAAACATATTTAAACCTTGTTTGGACTTGATTGAATGATGCTCTCTTACTAATGAAAATTATCACTGATCATGCTTTCTGTTGTGCAGGTGCACCTTGATTACTTGGAAAATGGTGCAGACATTATAACCACAGCTTCTTATCAAGTGAGTTCTGTTTACTTAGGCTTTGTTTGGGAGTTTGGAGGGGGAGGGGAAGGGAGGGCTTTGGGGGGGTGGCAAATATAGGGGAAAAGAGAGTAATCTTTCACATTTTTTGAAAGAGTATTTTTTTTAGAGAATGATAAATTAATGTTTATGATTAATACATTTTTAATTTCGAGAATATTATAACAACATAGATTAAATTTGAAGAATTCATATAAACCCTCCTCCAATACAAATTTTGAGTTCCCCCAAACGAGGAGGATTTTGTATTATGAGAAAAGTGAACCTCCTAAAGTCGTCCCATCCCAATGTCCTCTATTTCTTCCACTTGCTTCTTCCTTTTTTCCTAAGCCTTCCCCTCTAAACTCGCAAACAAAGCCTAGAGTGTGTTGTGTCTTTAGTTCTGTGTTTTTTGTGTTACTAATAAAACCCGAGGCTGAGGAAGTGTTCTCTGATGTGCATAGGCCACCATTCAAGGTTTTAAGGAAAAAGGATTTTCTAATGAAGAAGGTGAAAAAATGCTCAGAAGAAGTGTTGAAATTGCTCGTGAGGCTCGCGATTTGTATTATGAACGATGTGCTGCGTGTTCTTCGGGTAGTGATGCTGATGATAGAATCCTCAAGAAACGCCCTATCTTGATTGCAGCGTCAGTTGGGAGTTATGGAGCTTATTTGGCTGATGGATCAGAGTACAGGTGAAATTTTCTAAGATCTCTGGTATTTAGCCGAATCTGTTTATTTATTTTATTCTCTTTCTGTTTGTGCTATTGATTTTATTTGTTATCTTATCTATTACGTAGTCCATTTATTGATTAACAATCAAAATGATATTATGATATGTTTCTTTTCCAAGGTTGTGTTTAGCCTCTTGGTATCAGTTATTCTGGAACAAATTTTGTTCATTTGTAAAAGAAGCACTATCATAAGGTTGTCTGAAATAATGAGTTCATCTTGCATGTGATTGTGTGTATGTTTTGGAACTATTTCTTCATAAAATAGAATCATTAATGTTTTAGAATGCTTGAGATTTGATCAACTGTTGCTGCTATTGTTAGAACTTATAAAAATCACATTTTTCA
>Ga0099826_10003665_pt1 | contig 10519 bp, 4 predicted proteins | sample Mtrugardesep15_FD_76830 | JGI IMG/M metagenome (GOLD analysis project Ga0099826, IMG submission 76830) | Root nodule microbial communities of legume samples collected from California, USA - M. trunc garden sep15 | ecosystem: Host-associated > Plants > Roots > Nodule | place: USA: California...
GCAAGTAGTATGACTTGTGGTGGAAATTTGGTTGGTTTTAATACAGGTGGTTATAAAACACTGGCTCGTCAATTAGACATTCAAGTACCATTCACCGATGCAACACTCTTTGTAAGTGATTTGGTAATTTCTAAATTACAAGATGTATCTTGTTATTATTTTTCTTACTTTGTGAATGTGATCATGCAGACTCCTCGAAAATGCTTTGAAAAAGCTGCTGAGAAACACCACTCAGACTCTTTGTCAAGCATTGTTGCCTCTTGTTCCTGGGGTAAGCACGTGGCGGTTGGTACAGGATCAAAATTTGATATTGTATGGGATCCGAAAGAGGTATTTGAGTAAACTCAGATGTAATGAATGGTGGACTTGAATATGTCTAGAGTTGGAGTTCTGTGAACATTGTTTTAAATTTCAATGTTGGATTTTTCCTTTGCAGATTAAAACAAACGAAATTGAAGGGATGAATGTTTACAATTTTCTCAATATGGTGAAAGGCCTTGCCAACGGGGAAGAAGAAAACAATGCTTGTTTGGGTGAGGACATCGATGATCTGTTTGATGATGAAAATGGGGACTTCGACATGTCCCCACAGCATGCCTCTGGATTTGACGCTGTCTTTGATGAGACTTTTGAACTTCCGAATGGCTCAACATCAAATGGTTGGGATTCAAATAAAGACCAGATTGATCAGACCAAAACAAACTCAAATGATTGGTCTGGTTGGGGACAAAATAAATCTGACTTACAAGTTGATGTTATCCAAGAAGACTCTTCAAAGTCTAGTGCTTGGGGGGCTGCAACAAATCGAAATAGTGACTCTTCTTGGGGAAAAGCTAAACAAGTGGTGCAAGAAGACTCTTCAAAGTCCGGTGCTTGGGGGACAAATCAAAATAGTGACTCTTCTTGGGGAAAAGCTAAACAAGTGGTACAAGAAGACTCTTCAAAGTCCGGTGCTTGGGGGACTGCCACTAATCAAGATAGTGAGCAGCCTTCATGGGGTAAAGGAAAATCTGTGGTACAAGAAAACTTTTCAAAGTCTAGTGCTTGGGGTGCTGCCACAAATCAAAATGGTGACAAATCATCTTGGGACAAAGCTAAACCTGTAGTGGAAGAGGAGAATTCAAAGTCTAGCGCTTGGGGGGCTGCCACAAATCAAAGTAGTGATCAGCCTTGGGGTAATACTGCACCAGATGGAGCAGTTAAAAACACCCAATGGGAGTCCGGGAGTTCTAAAAAATGGACATCTGATGCTATCCAAGAAGACTCTTCAAAGTTTGGCGCTTGGGAGACAAACAAAAATCAAAATAGCGATCAATCTTGGGGGAAGAAGAAATCAGGAATACAAGATGACAGAGCAGAGAAGGCCAATTGGGAGTCTGGAAGCTCTCAAAAGTGGAAAGCTGGTGTTGTCCAAGAAGACTCTTCAAAGTCTGGTGCTTGGGAGGCCAACACAAATCAAAGTAATGATCAGTCCTGTTGGGGACAAATAACTGGTGGAGAGGTAAGAGCCCAAGGAGAGTCTGGTGGCGATGACAAATGGAAAGCTGATGTTATCCAAGAAGACTCGACAAACTCAGGTGGTTGGAAAGCTTGGGGAAGCAGTAAACCTGAAGTACATGAGGGCGAGTCTATAAAAGTACAAGATTCTTGGAACTCTCAGAAATGGAAAGCTGGAGCGGATGTTACCCAAGAAGACTCTCAGAAGTCTAGTGCTTGGGGTGCAACAAAACCGAAGTCAAATGGTAATAAGTCCTCGTGGGGACAGAAAAAAGATGAAATACATGTTATGCAAGAAGACTCTTCTAGATCTAATGCTTGGGAACAGAAGACGGAAAATGTAAAGGACAGTTGGGTTGCCAATAGCTCTTGGGATTCCAAGAATGAGTCAAATCAAACTGCAGGTTCTCGTGGATGGGACTCACAAGTTGCCTCTGCTAACTCTGAAAGCGACAGAAGTTTTCAATGGGGAAAACAAGGAAGAGATTCATTTAAGAAAAATCGATTCGAAGGTTCGCAAAGTGGGGGTCCAAATGCTGGGGACTGGAAAAACAGGAGTCGTGCCAGACCACCTGGACAGAGGTTTGAATTATACACTCCTGAAGAGCAAGATATCCTCAAGGATATTGAGCCTATTGTCCAGTCAATCAGAAGAATCATGCAACTACAAGGGTACGTTTCCCAAGGCAGTTCTCAGTGGGTGCAAACTCTCATGCTTAATCATGGCTTTATGTGGATATATTATAATTTGTGATCTCCTTATGCCTTTTTTCCTATTGTAAAAAATGTCACCTCCCCTATTCTCTGGTTATGCTTGGCCTTTTGGTGTCATATCTGTTTTACTTACTCATTGCAAAGTGGAGGAATGCTACCAACACAGTTGGTTAACAATCACATTGGTCCCACCAATGCATATGGGTTCCATATATATTTGGTGGGACCCATATAAAGAAGTGTTGAAAAATTGTGTTAGATAGTGTATTATTAGCATTACTCTTGCAAATTGTATAACTTGCAACTTCATAAGGTGTCATTCCTTTTCTTTCAAGGAGTCTTTTTGCCTCTTTTATCAACTTTTTTGCTCCCTGCCACTGTGATTCTTCTGCATGTTTCTCCTCTTCTGAATACGATACCATTAGCTATGATAGCTGTCATTCCCTAATATGGTATTTCCTGTGCAGAAGGTTGCATTATGGGTTATATTGTCAATTATTGTTTTTAATTTTTTTTTGCATATGTTGTCTTTGCAACTTGCGTTCTTTACCTATCGCCCACAAACTGCTCCATTTTACCTTATTTTTCTGATCATAAATTCCCGTCTGAAGGTACAATGATGGGGATCCGCTAGCTGATGAAGACCAGAAGTATGTGCTCGAGAATGTATTCGAGCATCATCCTGATAGAGAAACAAAAATGGGTGTTGGAGTTGATCATGTGATGGTATCCTCTAATTCTATATCCTTGCCTTTTAGCTTCCATCAACATCTGTAATATACAGGTGCCTGTGATAATTTAGTTTCTTTTCAAAACTTCGAGACCGAATGATGGTTTATTTTGATTTCTTCCTTTTGATACAAAACCTATATATTTTGCAGTACAAAACCTGTATATGTTTCAGTTTATGCTATACATCTTGTCTTCATTTGTGTATATATAATGTTTATTTTGGTTTCTTCCTTTTGATACAAAACCTGTATATGTTTCAGTACAAAACCTGTATATGTTTCAGTTTATGCTATAAACCTGTATATGTTTCAGTTTATGCTATACATCTTGTCTTCGTTTGTGTATAATGTGTTATGTTGAGACTTTCATGAGTCGATCTCTATATTTTTCTTTTCTTTCATGTTACCTTATCATAGGTGCCTGTGATAATTTAGTTTCTTTTCAAAACTTCGTGACCGAATGATGGTTTATTTTGGTTGTGTATAAAGTTTTATTTTTAGACTTTCATGAGTCGATCTTTATATTTTTCTTTTCTTTAATGTTAATTCGTCATTGGTGCCTGTGATAATTTAGTTTCTTTTCAAAACTTTGAGACCGAATGATGGTTTATTTTGGTTTCTTCCTTTTGATACAAAACCTGTATATGTTTCAGTTTATGCTATACATCTTGTCTTCATTTGTGTATAATGTGTTATGTTGAGACTTTCATGAGTCGATCACTGTATTTTTCTTTTCTTTAATGTTGGGAGGACTTGTGGTGACAGGTTAGCCCACACAGCAATTTCCAAGACAGCAGATGCTTGTACGTGGTCTTAAAAGATGGTAAAAAGGAAGACTTTTCGTACCGCAAGTGCCTGGAAAACTTGGTGAGGAAGAAATATCCGGAGACTGCTGAATCATTCTGCGGCAAATATTTCAGGAAACCCCAACCCCGTGTAAAGAGGGACCAGACGCCAAATCCAGCAGGGGAGCAGACTGCAGCTCCAAATGCAGCAGGGGAGCAGACGGCAGCTCCAAATGCAGCAGGGGAGCAGACTGCAGCTCCTAACCCAGCAGGGGAGCAGAGTGCAACTCCAAATCCACAAGAGGAGCAGACCGCAACTCAAAATCCACCAGCATCATAGTTACTCTGTTTTAGCCTGTGAGTGATGATGTTAAAAAATTGCAAATGTTTATATTTTTGAACACTTGAATGATGATAGCATGTGATGTGCCTGCCAAACTACCTTGCTCATCATTTGATCTAACCCCACTATCTCAACTCGTCTTTAATGCTGTGTATAGGTTATCATCCAGCATTCTATTTTATCTGTATGGTGGTAGATTATTTGGTTATAATTTTCTCCTGTCTCTGTGCATTACAAAGTAGTATCGAGTGCCATTTAATTGCATGCTTGTAACAATGTAGTATGTGGTACGTTTAGGCATATGCAATTTTTCTTGTATTAATTTTGCGCAGCATTATTTTTTTTATTGGCAAGATTGCAAGTAGTCTTTTTTTTTTCTTCTTTTTATACAGTAGTGGTTTTTGCAATTTCAAAAATATTCTATTCGAGTGATTTGGGTTATTTGCCAAACTCTGCTTACCACTTCATTTCAGAAGTAATTCGGGATAAAATTACTTGAAAAGGAATATTTTTATGATAAACTGTTTCCGTTCAGTATATTATGTATTTGAAGACGGAAACAGTTATATGAATATACAGTTCACTTCCTAACATATCTTTCTCAATTGATTGACATAAAGATCAACTCAATACATGTCAAGCATACAACTGATTGCCACACATACAGACAGCTGTGACACGCAATGCCAAATATTTTCCAATTTGGGTAATTTGCACACATTCACATTAGGTGTATACCCGAAATTTGCACACATTAACATGTATTTTCTAATCTGTGCAATACCCGAAATTTAAATACAACTATGATAAAGGTGTTTAGCCTAACAAAATTCTCATTTGCAGTTGAATTATACTTTATGGACAGTTCTTTATTTCTAACAAAATATGCCTTGAACACCGATGTGCATATCTGCCATATGATTTCTTATGTTCATTAGTGTTCAATTAACTGAATTTTTTTAATTTATATTTGGGTGATATTATAATAAATATTATAAACATTAATGCTAACACTCGTTTAAAATTTCAAATGACACACATTAGTTGGCTGAAAAGCAACGGCCAAAAGTGGTGATAATTTTTTCGGGAGACCAAGTCGAAGCAAAATTTTAGAAGGACATACTAAAAGTTGGAATATTTATAAGAATAAAAAACATATTTAACTATTATTAAATATATATATATAACATAAACATTGGGGACTAGACCAAAGTCCAAGAGAGTACAAAGTACATAACGATAGCCTAATTAAAAACTTTACAAGAAAACCAGATGAAGAAAAAAAAGAGTGCGGTGATTAGTCTCTATAAAAAAAAAATTGAGTCAGAAACAAATCAATGATATGTTTCTACACTAAATAATAAATAAGACAACTTATATGTTTTCATATTTATTTTGATGTAAAAACATATCATTTGATGTATGTGTAATGTAATTTAAAAAAAATTATAATAATTAAAATAAAATAATACTTATAGAAAAAAGAAAGACAAATAATTTGAATGATTTTTTATTTTTTTTTAAAAATGAATACTTATCGTGTCCTTAGATTTTAGATGAGATTGTAATTTTCAATCCATTTATTAAAAATAATCATATTAAAATTGAAAGGACTTAAAATGAGTATGAGATTGCAAACATGTTATTCGTTAAAGATTAAAACAAAAGACATTTTTAAGTCCTTCGGTTTGTTTTAATCTTTAACGAAGTACATGTTTGCAATCTCATCCTCCGATTATTATTATCGTTATCATGTTTTAATCCATTTATTAGAAATAATCATATTAAAAATGAAAGGACTTAAAATGAAAGGACAAAAATTACTCTAATTGAATTTTTCATATACGAACTCAAATGAAAATAAGTAAATACATAAGGACTGATATGATAATAAATAAGTATATTGAAGGACTAATAAAAAATATTAACGAAGTAATATAACATCAGACACTATTTTGACTAACAAAATGCATAATCAACATGTAAATGACCAACCTCACCTCCTGATCGTCACTAGTCACCATAGCCCGAAAAATTCTATCGATGCCCTGCAACCAAGTCTGCGCTACCTCATGATCATATCGGCCCTTAAACATCGGAGGATGGTTTCTCATGAAATGATCCAACCTCAGCTCCTCCGCACCACCCTGGTGCTGCTGACCCTGCACCGCCTCCTCATTGGCATGCATCAAATTTCGATACGTTAAAGGATTGTTGTGGCTACTCGTTACACATTAAAAAAATTGACTGTTAAAAAATCCAATTAACATTAACAAAAAAGAAAATCACATAAATTGAAAAATTCCATTTTCCGAAACAACAATTCGTGGGATGTTCAAAGTCATCACTCATCACTTAGTGGAGAGAAAAACCATAAACACCACCATCACTACTAACCATTAAACGACAACAAATGTTCCACTTCCATTGGCTTTGATCACCAACATGCAATACAACCTTTGACTAATCCTTAATCTATCAAAAACCAACCGTTTTCTTAATCTTATTAACATTCTTAGTTTGTTCCAAACACTTCAGTTTTGGAGATTATGGCTTCATCATCATCATCTTCTTTGGTTGGTCCACTTCTTCTTGCTCCAAACAATAGTTATAAGGTTTGGGAAGACCCATCATTCATCAAATGGAGAAAAAGAGACCCACATGTTCATTTGCATTGCCATGAATCTGTTGAAGGTTAGTTAACCTCTTTCCTTCTTTTTGGAATCTAAAAGCTTGTTTATTTATTTATTTTTTTTAACGATGTTTTGTGTTTGATTTAATAGAGGTTGGGCATTGATTTCATAAAAAATTCAATTTTTTTATTTTATTTTCAAAAGGGTATTTCTAATTTGCTAGAAAATTGTCATATGTTTGTTTTTCCCCTCAAATTCTATTATTAGAGTTATGTTTTTCATATAGTTGCCAATTGAATGAAACCATTTAAGAAAAATGAAGTCTGGAATGATGTATCAGTGTATGCTACGAAGCACTGGCATAGACACTGGATATGACATTGACACGAACACGTTGACACTGGTAATAATTTGAAGAAATGATAAAATTGAACGTATTCTTATATGTCGGTGTCGGACACTGGGCATGTCTTTGATTAGAAGTGCTGGTGCTATAGTGTGTAAGTGTAACGTGTTTGCAGAAAATGAACCAATTGTTCACTGCTGCATAGGAAATAAGGCTAAACTATTGGCTGTTGTTTTGGAGAGAAATTATCACTTAGTGAAATTTGTATAATTTATGTGAACGAATATTATTATTTTTTAAATAAATATGGCCTAAAGTTGTTATTGTACTATACTTTTGTCATGTTTCATAATCTTTGTTTATTTTTCTTTATGAATAATATGGGGAATTTTGTGATATGTGTAGGATCACTTAAATATTGGTATCAACGAAGCAAAGTGGATTTTCTGGTTTCTCAATCTGCTGTTTGGAAAGATGATGCTGTTAATGGAGCTCTTGACAGTGCTGCTTTTTGGGTTAAAGACTTGCCTTTTGTTAAATCTTTATCTGGATATTGGAAATTTTATTTGGCTTCTAATCCCAGCAACGTCCCTGCTAAATTTCATGATAGTGAGTTCCAGGATTCAGAATGGAGTACTTTACCGGGTAAGTGCACGTGTCTTGTCTATATATATGATTCATTTGCATGCAGTGTATATTTTGTACTCTTTTGCAAATAGTGGCGCTATAGCTTAAGGAATTTGAACAAATTGCTATTGCTCCTCGATACTCTATTTAGTATAAAGTGTTGTGAAATAGCGGCAATAAAAGTGCTATAATATTGTAGCGTAGCAGAATTCAAACAAACAACTATTTATTGCGATCTGCGATTGACAACAGGGGCAGCAGTATGTTACTATGTTAGGCTAGCAAGAAACCTCCCAATTATAACGTTTGCTTTAATTTCCTTAGAAAGTCTTCTTTAGTTTGTTTTCCATATTATGTTGTGGTGTACTTTGTATCTGAATTGATTTGTATAATTTTTTCCCCTCACAAGTGCTAAAATAGTCATCCATGTCTAATTACTTTCTTCGAAATTGGACAGTTCCTTCGAATTGGCAGCTGCATGGATTTGACCGTCCTATATATACAAATGTAACATATCCATTTCCCCTTGATCCTCCTTTCGTTCCTACGGAAAATCCAACTGGCTGCTACAGAATGGACTTCCATCTTCCTAAAGAGTGGGAAGGTATGATTCAGTTCTTATAACATTGTTGATTTATTTCTCCTTTTGTTTATCAATATATATACTATGTAGAAGTTTGGCATTTTTCTTTTGGTATTTTTATTTTGCTCTTTAGTTCTCTGTGTATCCACAGTATTTTGTACTTTAATACAGTTATGATGTATTATACAATGAGTTTGGTGGACTGCTTTTTTTCCTAATGTGATCAATTTCATTGACTATTGAGAAAACACGGGTTGTTACGAATGATGATAGTCTTGATGTTGCAAGTATTCCAAGATTTGTTTCTGCAATCTTTTCCGTTTTTTTTTTGTATCTTATTTTTGCAAAAATGTCAGTCTATTTGTTTTACTCTTTGATGACTTGCGCTCCTGTCAGTTGTTTGTTAATAACATTGGTTATATTGTGATAGGTAGAAGAATTCTGTTGCATTTTGAAGCAGTTGATTCAGCCTTTTGTGCATGGATAAACGGCCATCCTATAGGATACAGGTATTACTCTATCTCTCTCTCTCTCTCTCTGTCTCTCTTTGGCATGTGCAATGTTTCCTCACAAACCTAATCACGTACTTTGCTTGTTGATATTTTGCTTCTGTATTTTCAACTCAATTAGTAGCATATGAGTAAAACATAGATAAAATATAAGTGGTTATGTATAAGTGTTTATCATATAAGTGCTTATGTATAAGCTATTTCTATAACAAAATCTAAAATAAAGTCAAATTGGTTTTTTACATGCATAAGTTGTTTTCATAAGCTATCATGGAGAGCTTATGTACATGTCATAAGTCGTTTCCATAAGCACTCATATAGCCCTCAAGTGCTTATGACAATAGATAAGCTCAAATAAGTTGATCCAAACAGACTCTATGTACTAATACTAAAAGGGCTTATGCGTTTATTTAGTGGGTCTGTTAAGTGTCTTATTACATAATTTCGTTAAAGAACGAATATACTATGAATGAAGCTTCTCAATCAATCAACTATTGGTGTTATAACCAAAAAATTCATTATTTTGCAAGGACAGTCAAGACAGCAGGCTACCTGCAGAGTTTGAAGTCACTGATTTTTGTCATCCATGTGGTTCGGACCTGAAGAATGTTCTGGCCGTTCAAGTGTTTAGATGGAGTGACGGGTGTTACCTTGAGGATCAAGACCATTGGCGTATGTCTGGCATCCATCGTGATGTTCTTCTTCTAGCAAAGCCTGAGGTTTGTTTCCTTAACTTTTTACTCATCATTGTAAGTTAAATGCATTCTCAAAGGATTGAAGGAAAAATGTTGATGTTTAGATATGAAAATTAAAATGCGTTGCTGACATTTTTTCAGAACAACGATGAGATTATATAATGTTATACAGAACAAATTAAGATTAAAGATTGGATATTGAATGCTACTCGTTTAAAGATTCAAGTTTGAAATAACTTATCTGTATCTTATTTAATTCTTGTCTTTGCTTTATTTTTCCTGGTTGATGTCAACATCTTTCAAAATATTTTGCATGTAGGTATTCATCACCGACTATTTCTTCAAATCTAACCTCGCTGACGATTTTTCTTCCGCGGAGATGCTGGTAAGCAAAAAAAAAAAAATTATGAAAATACTTTTGTTATATTTCAAGTCACAACTATTAATTATATTATGTATCTGTAACTGGTTTTGTTAGTGAAAAACCTTACCTAAATCCAATTATATACAAGGCTCTGCCACTTTTGTTGATTTCGTAAAAGTTGGATGCAATTACCCAAATATATAAACAGATTGAACTTTGTTATTTTATTTCAAATAGTATTTATCACTGTCGCCTTCATTCTACTAAAATTGACCCATTTTGTCATTTATATTATGAAATGTAGATCATATTTATATCTGCATGTAGTTGTTGTTTGGGTAATCTGATATTATCAAACTTATGTATACATTATACAGGTTGAAGTAAAAATAGATAGATTACAAGATACATCAATTGATAATGTTCTTACAAACTACACCATAGAAGCTACACTCTATGATTCTGGAAGCTGGGAATCCTCTGATGGGAATCCGGATCTCCTTTCATCTAATGTAGCCGACATAACATTCCAACCAACAACTGCGCCTTTAGGGTTTTATGGCTATACGCTCGTGGGAAAACTGCAATCACCAAAGCTTTGGTCAGCAGAACAGGTGAGAAATTTCAACCACTGATTAGAGAACCAATGATTTAAAACAGTGAAAAGTAATTTAATTTAAGTTTCTATTGAC
>Ga0099826_10003666_pt1 | contig 10518 bp, 4 predicted proteins | sample Mtrugardesep15_FD_76830 | JGI IMG/M metagenome (GOLD analysis project Ga0099826, IMG submission 76830) | Root nodule microbial communities of legume samples collected from California, USA - M. trunc garden sep15 | ecosystem: Host-associated > Plants > Roots > Nodule | place: USA: California...
ATAATAGGAAAAATAACATTAATGTTGCATTGGTATTGTAAAGCGACATACAATTTGGGACAATTTCTTTTCCCTAAAGCGACATACAATTTTGGGATGGAGGGAGTATATAATAAAATTTAATAATTTTGTAACTTTTTTGTTTTAGTGGAAAAATTCAATGAATGTCACTTTGAAAATACAATTGTTTTTCTCACAATAAATGTAGCATTTGACTATTTTATTGACATTAATATTATAAGTGAAGGAAATTCAATTGTGATTATATTAATTATTCATATTTTTTGCTGCCTACACAAATAATAAATTGATATAATCAAAATGGAGAACAAAAACTTGACTTTGATGCATTAATTAAATAGTACAATTGAAAGAAAGAAATAAAATTATATTGCAGATTAAATATGACCCTCTTTTTAAGACAATTTTTTTTCTTCCAAATATGACCGTTTACCAAAAAAAAAAATCCTGTTAAAATGAATGACCATTTTGATTTTCAAGGCCATATTAATAATTGTTTTTCAATTCTGTTTTCTAATTAATATTATTTTGGTTATTCTCAAGTCAATATATTTTACTTTACATTTATGATATAGTAATTAGACAATAAATAATATTTAGTAAAAATATTAAACTCTAATTCATTTATACATTTTTTTATCTCTGTATGAAATTATCAAATGAGTCACCCATTTTATGAGTAAGTCTTTTAGTTCTACAACACAATTTCCGATCAATATAAACTTGTGAATAGTGCACTTGTTTTTAAGTGTGATATACATTTTTAATCAATTTTTTTTAGAGAAATACATTTTTAATCAATATAAAGTAAACTATTTTACTTGGGTAAAAAATAAACAAAAAAAAATATTCGTAGAAAAGAAGAAAAGGAAATAGAAGGAATGATATAATAAATATGATATATTGTTCATAAAAAAAGAAAATAAGATTTATATATAAAAAAGATATTAAATGAATATTAAAAAATTTGAGGTGTCCAGCTGTATAATTCACGCAACCTCACCCTTTTGTACACCCCTCTCCCTCTTTATATACCAATTATAACTTCACCTTTTCACAATACATTCAAACACTAGTAACACAACCATGACATCCTTTATCAATGACAAACTTAACATACGTCGCCTTTGTTATTCCGACTTGAAGTGCATTGCCATCACTCTCTCTACCATGTTCCTATACATTTTCTTCATCCTTTCAAGCCTTGTTATTTTCGGTCTCTTAATGGCCAACTTTAAACCTCAAATTCCAACTGTTGATCTTGATTCTGTCAACATCACCAACCTAAATACCAAAGCTGTTAATTTAACGGCTACTTTTGATTTATCGTTTATTTTTGAAACTCCCGACAACCAGAACCGAAATGTTTCTTTCAGTGACATCGAGGTTAGGGTTTTGTGGTCTGGAAAAGAGAAAATTACCCTTGCCAAGAAGATCTTCCTCCCGTTTTCACAAGAGGAAAACAATGTGACTAAGATCCGAGCTGAGTTAACAATGATTGAAGGGTTTACTAACAACAGTGACGTTTCAGCTGGAATTGGTGCTGAAAGAGATATTGGATCGGTGCATGTTGGAGTGAGTTTGACGGGTATGTTTACGTTGAGGGATGGTTTTTCGGACGTTATGAGACATGATTTTGATGGAGTTGTTGTGAAGTTCCCACCTGGTAGCAACAATGGTACCTGTGTGCTGGTTCCTCGCCCCATTTTCCCGATTTTATGGTCTTATGTTATGTAATAGGATGTCATTTCTATAAATCTTTAAATTCATTACAGGATTTATTGCAAGATTTAGGGTTTATTGGAGTACTATATATCTTTGTAATGAAAACTTGAGTGTGTTGAAATCTAGTATGTTTATGTAACATCGAGTAACTAATTAAAAAGTTGCAATTGATATTAATTAGCAAATTTATTCGGTGGATCCTTTAGCTCTTATACAACAAACAATATCAAGCTTGACTTTCTAGCTAAACTACTAGATCCATTTGTTGTATTCTTTTTACTTTCATATAAACACAATTGAGAAATGTTTCTTAGACACACAATTTAACATGAACATTTGTATTTTTATACAATTTCAGTTTTTTTAATAATTTTTTCTCTCATGTAGTCTAACTTCAAAACTTATCTTTAATGTATTTATCTATGTTTTTTTGACGATTCCCATCTATCTATGTTAGACAAGTATAATTATGCACCAGAGTAAATTATGCACAATTTTTTTTCATTAAACCCCACAGTCGATGCAAACTTTGCCTCTAATTCTGGAACAAAAGAACCTGTTGTGTTACTCCACAGCAAAATATCCTGCAATCTCATTGAGTCGGTCTACAATTTCAATTCACAAACAGCCCAATAGGTTTAACATCCATTGATTGAGGGTGTAATTGAACCCCTTAACCTTGTTGTTTAGAAATTTCCATGACAACATTTTTATTTCTTCTAGCCCAGCCTCCACAAATCACATTTTGGCTTTAAATGTTTTCTCATTACGTCCTTTCCACATCACGCAAATGCAAGCATACCAAATGATGCTAAACCTTTCCGACCTCAGTCTTCCATTAGCAATTAGACCTTAAATTGGAAGAAATTTATCACTGCTTTGTTGTGAAGAGCAGTAGACTATGAAGCACAAACTCCGACACGGACACCTGACCCGACACTGACACGGACACGAATACGTCGACACCGCCAATGTAAAAGTCATAGGACAAACACCGCTATCTATATATTAATTGTTTTATAGAATATCTAAATTGAAAATCAAAATACATACGTATGCATCTAACTTGAGAAATTTATTTCATTAAAAAAAAAGTTTTATAACAAGATACAATAGTATTTGGCTTTTATTTATCCATCTACTATCGAAAATTTAAAAATGTTGTAATTAATTTAATGCCTATAACCTATTCTTGATCAACATTTTTGCCACATCTTTAACTCTTGAATCTACTGTGTGTGGAAGCGGACGAACAAATTCAGACATTTGTCTGAGTTGGCTGACACACCTCATATAAGTATTATATAGGTATCGGACACCGGTCCAACGAGTGTCGAAGTAAAGATGTAAACAACTTATTTAAGACACTTGTCTGACACGTGTCGCATGTGTGTGTCATAGGAGTGTCGGACACTGACGCGTGTCGGACAGTGCGATATGCCTAATCCTAGCGGTGTATGTGTTCATAGGCAGTAGAAAACTTCAGCCAACGTATGACATGCTGCCATACCTCCGAAACTAACAGACATTCAAAAAATAGATGTGACTCGTTTTACTCTTTTCCACAACTGAATGTACAGAACACCAGACTCATTCAAAATTCCTCTTCTAACTAGATTGGATTTCGCCGGAATCCTATTTTGCAAACTTCTCCACGCTAGAACTGCTACCTTTAATGGAACTAAGTCATTCTATACAGCCACGAGCTCCCTTGAATCTTCCGTGACATATCCATGTAGAATCAATGAGTATGCTTCTTTAACCAAATATGAGTTTTTAGCGCAAACCCATTTGTCTTCCTCCTTGTCTTTTAAGGAAACCATATCCACTTTTTTCCTTATTTCCATCTCTAATCCTCTTTCCTCTTCAGATAATCTTCTTCTCCAGCTGAACATACACCTTTGTCTATCCCCTTCCCCTTGAATCAATTCTTTCATTGAAATTTCTTTGTTTTCGATCAGCAAAAATTGTTCTGGATACTTACTCTTCAATCGATCATCCTCTAACCAAGGATTAATCCAAAAAAGAGTATCCTCGCCATTTTCTATCTCTCTTGTTAAATTTTCAGAGAATCAATGTTTTTTGAACCCCTACACTCCCATCTCAATATTTTGAAGATACTTCCACCATGTTGAACAATTTCTCCCTCCCTATTTATTCAACCTTTCGATTCATCATATTTACTATCTTATATTTTAACCCATAAACTGTTTTTTTGAGTCCGAATTCTCCATTCCCATTTACCTAATATAACTAAATTAAAAGCCTTTTAAGTTCTTAATCTCCAATCCTCCTTCCTTGTTTTCTCGAAACACTTTATCCCAATGGACCCAATTGATTTTCCTAGATTCCAGTCCCCCACCTCATAAAAACCTTCTAAAGAGAGATTAAAGTTTAGAAATTATACAGCCTTGAAGAAAGAAAGAAAATAGACCGTAGAGCATACAAAACTAACTTCAAGAGGAAAATTCTGCCACCAATCAATAAATGTCTTTTGTTTCATTTGGACAAATGATTCCTTACTGCATTTATCACCGGTTTCCACAACCTCTATATGCGATGGGTACCTCCAAGAGGTAAGCCTTAATATTTGAAAGGTAAAGTACCAACTTTACAATTTAGAACTTCAGCCGCCTCACTCATCCATGAATGTTAAATATTGACTCCAACTAGAATGTTTTTGTGAAAGTTTATCTTCAGACCCGATATCAATTCAAACAATTGTGTGGTTGCCTTGATAGCTGACACATTTTTCTAGCTCTTCTTAACTACAATCAGTGTGTCGTCTGCATATTGCAAATGAGAAATCTTCACTCCATCACGCCCAAAATGATATCCCTCAAATAGATTCACTGCTATTCTTTTGACATAATTACATTTAAGCCTTCAGTCGCTATCAAAAATAAAAAAGGCGACAAAGGATCGCCTTGCCTCAATCCCCTCCCCACACCAAATTCTTTTTTAGGGGTCCCAATGACCAAAACTAACATGAAATTAGATCAAAGCCATTATGCTATCCAACTTCTCCATTTGTTGAACCCCATTTTCTCCATTAAATAGTCAAGATACTTCCAATCCACAAAATCGTATGTTTTTTCAATATCTACTTTGAAGAACAAAGCTCCTTTTTTCCTCCTTTTGGCATCATCCACTAGTTCATTTGCTATTAGTATATTGTCCACCATTTGTTGACCCTCTAAAAATGAAAATTGTGGTGCCGATATTACTTTTTGAACCACACCCTCTAACCTAATTGCGAGGAATTCTGACACCACCATGTACATGCACCCGATCAAAGGAATTGGTTGAAAGGCATTCAATTTCACCGAATTATAATTCTTTGGAATGAGAGCAATGAAAACATTGTTGTCACCTCAGACTATCTGGGCATTGGAGTGGAATTCTGCAATAAATCCTCGGAAGTCGACTTTAATTACCTATCAAAAATCTTTTATAAATCCGAAAGTAATTGTGTCCGGCCATGGACTCTTCAAACTCACACATTCCCAAACCGCCTTTTTTATTCTTCTTGAGAAAACTCAGTCGTAAGACTCAAATTTTCTCCATCCCCAATACGTTTGAACTCAAATTGTTGAAGCAGATGTCGATTTAAGTTGGATTCCTTGAACCATCCACTAAAATGATCAAATATCTCTTTTATATCTCTTGAACGCCAGTTACCTTTCTGCCATTAACCTTTATACATTCTATCTCATTTGTTCTTCTTCTATTAAGCAGGGTTCTATAAAAGTTCACTTCGAATTTCTGCCATGAAGCTTCTATTAATACAATATAAATGTTAATTACACTCATTTTCTAACACTTTATCTAACACTCAATCTTTTATTTGCTTAAATAAACGTGGGACCTACCACTTAATGTGAAATCCACTTCCAAAATTTGGAACTTATTAGTTTTACTCAACAAAATGAGCATTAGAGATAGTGTTAAAAAGATAGCTTTCTCGGTGCTCTTCAAAATACAATCATTACTAATTGGTCAAGGAGAAAAAAGAAAACAATTACTAATTTTTATAGATCTTCGTCAACAACTCATTCTATTTCGGAGGCTATAATGATACATGCGAAGGTTTGAAAAATTTGTGCAGCGACTTCGGTTGCGCCGACGGAGGGAAAAGGGGCAACACATGAAATTTTAGAGGGAAAATTAAGTACCAAAGTTTTTTTCCAACATGTTCTTGAGAGAGTGAGAGGGGCAAACAAACAGCCTAAGAAAACCTATAGTTAGGCAAGCTATTTCTATTTGTGAAGAAATCTAACAGCAAGAACGACGGAAGAACCGCAAACTAAAAAACTTTGGAGAGGGCATGGCCCTGATTAGCTAATTTATTCGCGCAGCAATTTCCTTCTCGGTAAATATGAGAGCATATAGCAGTAAAACCCACCTGGTGCAATTATGCTCGCGGTTCCGCAATCGAAAAGGTATCATATCCTACTTTTTGAAGGCAATAACTGTACTAGAAGAATCAAATTCCAACCAAATTTGTTTCTAAACAAACTGAGCAACAAACTCCATGGCTAAAATTAATCCTGTGAGTTCCGCCTCAAACACAGAGACCTCACCTAGATTGGCAGCAAAACAGCCCAAGAAGGTTATATTTTGAACATTTGAAATATTTAAAATAATTATATTAAACTAGTAACTATTATTTAAAAAAAATTAAAACATTTATATAACATCTTTATTTATTTATTTTTAAAAGAAGCAAGAACCCAACTTTACACTCTTCTCTCCCCCTTCCTCTCCCTCTCTCTTTTGTGAGCCGTCGGCCGTAACCCTAATTTTTTCTCCTTCATCCATCAAAGAGGGGTGGTTTAGGGTCAAATTTTGACCTCAAATCACCTCTCTAAATCGTTTTCTCATTCCCTTCTATTTAAATAAGTGATTTTCACATCGAATTAGGTTTTCCTTTTGTGATTTCGTCGTCTTAGTGCGACGTTGTTTGTCGTTTCCCTCTTGTTCAGGTGTTTGTTCAATTCAGATTGCTAGATCAGCTTCGATCTAGTGCAGATCCAACCAGTGACTTTGGCGTCATCAACGTTGCAGATCCGGAGACATGGCTATTCCGGAGATTTTAATATAGTCATATGTGTAGGCTTATGTACTTTACCGTTTTAAGCTATTAACATGATGATGTGAGTTTGTTCACAGATTCATCTTTTTGTTTTTAGCGAATTTGTATTGCATCGATATACTCAATCAATTTGAATGAATGAATGTCATTTGTTTTGTGTCAAAAAAAAAGCAGGAACCCGAAGGTTTAGTGGACTAGTTGAAGGAACGAGACTCTACTGGAGTTTAAGAAGAGGATTCAGAGTTCGACGCCCGAATTTAAACTTGGTACCTTGAGTTTATAAACCTTTGTTGAGCTAACAGCTCAAGCGTAAAATGATTTAAAAAAATAAATATGAAAAACCACTCAAAATAATTTGATTTTGTGCGATTATCAGTTTCTTATCTACTCTAAATTTTTATTTGGATTGATTTAAATCTTGATAGTCCTACTATTCATTCCATGTCAGATATAAAAGAATAATACTAGAGAATTTGATTTTTCCCGTGTTTAAATTTTTTTTTATAAAGTTTTATAGTATGAAAACCCTGTTTTTTTTAATAAATATAAAAAATACTTTTTGAAAAAAAAAACTACATTTTAGTATTAAAAAATAGTTTTTTAAATAATAAATAAAATTAGTTTTAGAAATAATAACAATATTATTATTGTATTATATAATTAATTAAATTAGTTTTTTTTGAAGGATTTTAATTAAATTAGTTTTAGGAATAATAACAATATTAATTAATTAGAATGCTCAAAAATATAAAATTGCATGGAATGGATTGATATATATCCATTTAGAATATGATAATGAATGGATCGATTATTTTTTTTATTTTTTTAAGAATGAATGGATTGAATTGTATTTTACGTTTAAACTATGGAGTCGGATTTGATATTTGTACTATATTTAGTGGATCTTAACAAAATGATAATGAATGAATTGAATTGCATTTTACGTTTAAATTATTAAAGTTGGATTTGATATTTTTACTATATTGTATATTTATACTTAGATGGGCTAGTGAAGTGATGCTTCCGTAGGCATATTGTAGAATTTATTTATACTATTGAAACGTCTCTCCGCTTTTATTTTTGCGCTAACGTTTGAAAATTATGAATGATATATATATTTTTTTTTTTTATAAAATTTTGGTTTTGATTAAAAATAAAGATATATGTTTGTTGCTTTTTTTAAAGACCCGAACAACAATCTTTATTATAAAAAAAAATTGTTTAATCTAGTCCGTTATATTTTTTAAATGATAAATAAAAAAAATAAAGATATACATATATTCATATCGTGTTTGTTACATTTGTCTTAATATTTAAATTTATTCTTATCTATTTGTTACATGTATTATTTGTATTGAAAATTAAAGGTATTTTTGGAAAGAAAAATCCAACCCAAAAGTGCTTAAAGAGGTAGTTTTCTTTATATATAATATAGATGAAATAAAAACTTAATTATTTCCAGGAGAATATTTGATTGTTGTATTAAACAAAGTACAAATTTGTTCTCGTAAATTTAGCTCAGTTGATTGAAACAATGTATAATATATGCAAGGTCTGAAGTTCAAACACCGACCACCATCAAAAACAAAACACAAATTTCATATAAAGAGCAAGTAAAAAAGGCATACAAATGCAGAATGAGACTCAAGAACAACTAACTCGAGACTTTTGAAAATTCAAAACTTTGTAGGATTGGGTTAGGTTATACATAGATATTAAGCTAGCCTAAAAAAATCATTTCTTGTTTTTTCAAGGATGAGCATATGATAGGCTTGAGTGGAATTTTCTAGAGACTACCTTTATTGTTATGGGGTTTCCTTATAATATGATTAACATAATTATGCAATGTGTCAAAATCGTAAACTTTTCTAATCTATTATTATTAATGGCAATTCCACATAGTACTTTGCTTCACATAGGGGGATTAAACTTGAAGATCCTCTAACGTATTATTATGTTGAGGTCTTATCCACTATGATATTTCACAACCAACAAAATGGCAGAAATAATGGGCTGGCCATAGCTAAAAATGCCATCCTTATTACGCTTTTTTTTCTTTTTCTGATGATGGTTTAATTTTTATAGCACAAATGAAAAAGATGTTGATGAGATTAGCATAATTCTTATTGACTATTAGATGGCCTCTGGGTAGAAACTCAACTTGGAAAAGTATGAGCTTATGATTAGTAAGAATGTTGACCAGAATATTAGACTCAATCAAGAACAAACTGAAAATTCCTACCACAGACAGAATTAAGAAACACCTGGGGCTTCCTACCTTTATTGGCAGGTCTAACAATCAAGTTTTCTAGTGCTTGGCTGAAAGAATATAAAGCTGAAAAGTTAGAAACAAAAGAAATTATCTTTTGTTGGTCAAACAGTTCTCATCAAAGCAGTTACTCAAGCTATACATACGTATATGATGAGTTGTTCCCTTATAACAATGGAGATTTGTAACCAAATGGAAATAATTATTTGCAGATTCTTGTGGGGGTAAGAGAATGGATTAAAAGAAACTGCACTGGACAAAGTGGAGCACTTTGTGTATATCCAAGAGGGAGGGGGGCACGTGGTTTAGAACATTTAGAGACTTCAATAAAGCTATGTTTGCCAAACAGGCTTGGAGGTTGATCAATTATCTAAATTCTCCTATTGCTGTGTCTTAAAGCAAAATATTATCCTAATTGTCATTTCCTCAAAGCTCACAATAGGCACAAGCCTAACTACACTCGGAGAAGCATAAATCATTTTAAATGGATTATTGAAAAGGACAGTTATTGGACTCTAGGAAATGGTGAATCCATTAATATCAAAACTGACAACTGAATTACATATTATAAAGGGTTTAAACTCTTAACCCAGAATCATCTGGAAAGAGTGGTTCTCTTGGTTAGGGACCTTTTGGATAAAGATAACAGGAGTTGGAACATGGATATTATTCACATAAATTTCAACTCTTTTGATAAAGAAGCTATTAGGTAGATCCCTCTTATGAACTTAAATGAAGATGATAAACTTTGCTGGATGGAAGCTAAGGATGGACTCTATACTATTAGGTCAAATTACTGCGTGATCAAAGAATGGGAGAAATACCAATATGAAGGCACTTCTGATGACATAAATAACTACAACTCTCGGTGGGTAAAATTATGGAAAAAGCATGTATGACCTATAGGATGATCGAGGAGCAACTTGATATCTAGAGGAACGTTAGATCCCACCAAACTAACCATTTAAATAGAACCTTTATCTCTTAAGTGATAATTGTTTGCATTAATTCAACAAAAAGAAATAGAGGGGATTCAAAGAATATATAATCTTAATCGCCACTAAAATTTGCAATCAAAACCATTTAATTTCCCACAAGGAAATGTACCCAGACCACTCTATGTTCAATCTTGGCATTTGGTGAAGCAAACTCTAGAGACCATTGAGAGACCGCTAGACAATGATAAAAAATCAACCAAGGTCTTAGACAATGATAAAAAAAAATCAACCAAGGTCCTCCAATTATGATTTTTTCCTTATCTGCTGCTTGGTCGAGTTTCACCATATAAAACTTGTCGAGTTTCACCAAACTTTGGAGACCATTGAGAGACTACTAGACTCTTGAGACCATTAATATTAAACCTAATCATATCACTTTATTTCAAAATATTATAAATCATTGAATTTTA
>Ga0099826_10003667_pt1 | contig 10518 bp, 9 predicted proteins | sample Mtrugardesep15_FD_76830 | JGI IMG/M metagenome (GOLD analysis project Ga0099826, IMG submission 76830) | Root nodule microbial communities of legume samples collected from California, USA - M. trunc garden sep15 | ecosystem: Host-associated > Plants > Roots > Nodule | place: USA: California...
AAAAGAGAGAATGAGGATTTGAAGGATTCAGGAAAATATGAATTGTGAAAAGTTGTATATTATTCATTGAGGGAAACACTATATATACTAGCGAAAAGACGGGCACTTCGTGCCCGTCGTTCCGCACTTTGACATGAACTTTGTGCTTAGGACTCATTTCATATTTGCAGTAGATTCTCAGATTATTTGGAAACTTCAGACTTGCCCGCGTATTCATTTTGAATCATTCATCTAAGAAAGTTGTATTTTAAAGGAATAATTAAGGCACATTTGTTTCTTGTTTTACAAGTTATTGAGGGAAAAGCCGAGAGATAGGTGTTAAATACCCTATTACGCTTTCTATGTCTTACTTTACCCATTTGTGCAGGAATTGAACCCAAGATATGAAGCAAGGAAGAAAAACAAAGAAGAAGTACAAAGGTTAACTCGCCATGGCGAGTAAAGGGTGGTCAAAGGCGAGTCAGAGGCGAGCAAGTTAAAGAAAGTACCAGAAACCACTTGCCCTCAACTCACCAAAGGCGAGTAACTCGCAACGGCGAGTGGGAGGCGAGCAAGTTTCAGAGAGCACTAGAAATCACTCGCCCTCAACTCGCAATGGCGAACAATATACTCGCGAGGCGAGTTATGGCGGCTAAAAACTCCTCAGAGCTGACGTGGCAAAAACCCACTAGTGAAGAAACACCAACTCGCCATGGAGAAAGCATCTACTCGCGAGGCGAGTTGAGTCAGATCAGAAATATTATAAAAGCCCATTTGTCATTTTAGTGGAGAAAAAACCATAACATATGCCACTTTAGGAAGAGAGAAAACAGGGGAAACACGGAGAGACCCTAAAGGTGCAAGGAGCACAAGGATTAAAGAGATTTACAAGATCATTGAGACATCATGGCTTGCTTCAATTCCATCTCTTCTTAAAATCTTTTGTTGGGATTAAATGTAATCAACTCTACTAGTATATATTCCTTTTTATTATGATGTTTTTGGTTTTAATTATCTTCTGATGTTGAGGTTATTCTTGTTTTCCATTACAATCTTATGAGTTTGAATTGTTATTGAAAGATACCTTCTGAATCTAGGTTAGAATAATCTTATCGTTTAATAACTTGGGAAACCAGCCATACAACGATACAATCGACTATTGGATCGTTCAATAGTTTGGGAAATCGACGATTGAACGACCCAATAGAAATCACGACATCATTTGGACACGAATGATGTTGTCGAGCAATATGTGATAATATCAATTGATAATTGGAACCCGCAACACTAATCCGAGAATACGTATAAGTAGGTTGACGAAGTTTAATCCCATCATAATCATTTCCCTGTTAACTCTCATATTGTTTACAATTTCATAGTTTTTTAGTTTATGAAACAAAACTTATCACCACTTCCTTAGCTCAGAACGATATCGATTGTTGAACGGCTTAGAATATTGCACCAGTCCCTGTGGAGACGATAACAAAAATACTTACTTTTGATACTACATCAAGAAGCTAGGGTTTTAGGTGATGACTCAAGCATACAATTACATTATATATGAGGGTTCAACCAACATTGTCATGAGCAATTTCAATAGATAATATGGAGGCCATCAATTCAACATAGAGTTTTTTTTACCAAACATAGAGAGAGTTAAAGACATCAATATTTTTAGAAAAATCTCTTATAAACGAACCTCTAAAATCTTTAAATATCCCAACACAAACGGAGAGGCTATGTGATCCTCTGGATGCACCATCAATAATTAAGAAGAGAGGTATGTGCAAATCAACCATACTTGGCGCGAAAAAAATAGAAGTGCCAATTGACTTGTTAATTTTAGTATTTCTGTGAATCATTTGAATTTGATTATTTTGAAGACACCACCTACTGAGCTTCAAAAGCTCATGTTTGATGATACTTCCGAAACTTGCATGCCTAAAAATGTCCAATTAATTTCGTAGTTTCTTTTCTCTTGAGCTTTGCCCTCTTTTTGTAAAAAAAAAAAGAGGAGCAGGCTTTGCAAGTGGTACCATCCTTTTTTCTTTATTTTATTTTTTTAATAATTTTGAACTCATGGATACAAGAATACTTATGTCCTTTGGACAAGTTTGTGGGTAACAATACATCCTGCTTGATTTTGTTCAACATAATAGCAAGCTCGGTTTGTACATTATCAAATCGAATCTTGTTTCTGCCAAACCTAATATACCAAATAATGTTAATAAATAATAATTGTTAACATAATTAAATTGTTCAGTTGAGAGCTCCATATTCCATTCATGATGAAAAGAAGACTAGTCATTGAAGTGTGGTCCAAGGGCCAATCAAGAAAAACAGAACGAATTTCAAATGTGAAAAGCAAATGAGCAATACAAAAAAAAAATGGTGTTTGTGTCTTCAAAAGCGTTGTTGCGATGGCTACAAGCCTACAACAAGGCACTGAAACCCCTCTTCCTAAGATTGTCATCAATAGGCAAAACATTATGAATAATTTTCCAAATTACAAAAGTTTTAACATGATAAATCACATTATAGGCATCTTTGAAAGAGAGCTCGCCAGAGATAGAGGTATTCCAAAGCATATGATCTCTTTATATGGTGTAAGAGGAATTAGACAAACCTTAACTCTTTTGAGGGTAGGTTAGGCAATAATTAACCAATCAGGGAAAGACCAAGAGTCCGAGAACGAAATTAGATACCATGGTAGACCAAGTTACCTCCCATAGATTCAAGAATTTTCAATTCACCAACAATCCCATTATCTTTCCATTTGTCATTGCAAAATGATACAGAACTACCATCTTTAATTTTCCAGGAGCTATCATTTTGAATTTAATCAAGAAATCTTTTAAAACTAGGCCACAAAGAAGAAGAAATCTTTTAAAACTAGGCCATAAATAAGAAGACATGTAACTATTAATTGTCATCAAAATTTGACAGAAGACTTTCTCAAAACACTTTTTAAACAACTTTCTCAAAAAAAATTATTTGTTTCAAATAAACAATCAAATTTGACAGAAGACAATGTCTAAGTAAATTCCCTCAACAACTCATTTTCACGACATCAACAATAGTCATCACATGCATAGGTGGGCACATTTTAAATATTTTGAAAATTGGAAGACCGAAACCAGGAATTTAAAAATAGTACCAATTGATATATCTTTCAAACTAAACTTGATCTAATGGTGTAAAAGTGCACAACCAACAGACCCCTTCATCCAGAGAGAGTAAATGTTAAAAGACAACTACCTCTTGATGCAACATTATCCTGAAAAACTGTAAATGAAATAAGACCAACTTTATACAATGACCGAGATAACAGGAACCTCGGTGAAATGACTCTAGAAGAAAAATGTCAAGTAAAAGAGCAAATGGAAAGGACCATGTCAAACAATCCCAGATTATCCCATCTTCAATGGGAGGACAACATGCCCTGGGTAGTTTAGCTAGACATCTGGGGCAGAGGAATCAAATGATGGCAGAAGCCACCCCTTGGTCTGTGCATGCTCCACATAGAAAGCAAATTTTTCCTTGGCGTTTGGAATGTCCAGAGCCAGATCATCAAGACCCTCTTTAATCCGGGTGAATCCTTTTGTCAGCTGATTGGTGGTGATAAGACCTTCACTGAAGCACTCCTGCAGCAAATCTAGCATCCTATCATTCTTCTTCTCCATGGCCATAACCAAAGCTTTCTTCACTACTTCATGGTTGAAGAAAGGCATCCCCAAGTCACGAATACACTGGCATGCTTCACTGACAACCCCACCACTTTCATACTCCTCCAAGAGCTTTGTGATCTTGTCCTTAGCATCCTCCACAGCCCATCCAGTTCCCCCGCCCCAGCATCTCAATAGCCTTTCACCTGCATGACGAGCAGAAGAGAGTGTTCGAGCCATACGCACAGTTTCACTACCACTGCATTTTGGTGGTAGTCTACTGCCAATTTCGTCCAAGTTCAATGGGGCAAGTACATCATCAATCACAGCCCGAGCTAAAAACAGAGCAAGCTCATTTGAAGCATCCAGTATATCCAGTGTTGTATCTTCAGCATTTTCCAGAAGCATGACAAAACCATTAACAATATCCTCTGTTGAGAATATCTCTATATGGAGTGCAGATAGCAGGACAGATGCCATTTCCTTTTCTCTGTTCTTTCGGTCCAAAGCAAGTGTTATTAACCTCTTCAAAAATATTGGGTTATACTCAGGTGCTCCAAGATCTTCTAGACTTCGAATGAGTTCAGGAATGTCATCAGAGAGAAAATACTCATGAATTATAGTTACAGCTTCCTTTTTGTACTTCCTCACATTCTCATCTTCAACTTGGAATTCCCCATTTTCACCAGCTGGATTGGCAAAGGAAGCATCAAGCCATCCTTCAGAGATTGCCTTGGGGACAAATGACTGAAACAAGGCTTTAGCTGATGGAATATCAAGAGCAAGATCATCTAGGCCTTCTTCCAATCGAGAAAAGCCTTTCACCATTTGGCTGGAACTAATCAGTCCTTCTGCTGCTGCTTCTTTTAACAGCTTCAACAGTAGAGGCTCTGCTGAAGGAATCTCCATGGCAAGTACCAGGGCCTTCTTCACAACCTCGTGATGGAAGAATGCAACTCCCAACTCACGTATACACCTACAGGCTTCAAATGTCTCGCCACTATCAACATATTCTTTAAGTAAATCAGCAATCTTTTTCTTCATTTCTTCAACAGTAATGTGAGTGCTGCCACCCCATCGTCTTTCCACAAGTTCTGCATGGTGTGGAGCTGAGAGATAGCTCTTCTCGGCAGTCTTGACTACCTCAGCTCCCTTGGAAGATTCCGGAAGAGCCTTCCTTGCCCTGGCAAGAAAGGCTGGTGGAAGAATATCATCAACAACAGCACGTGCCAGGAATAAAGCAAGGATGTCAACTGCATCCAGGATATCCACTGCAAGATCATCAGCAGATTCAATGAGCATAAAAAATCCATCCCTAATCTGTGTGGGACTAATGACATCAGCATACAGTGCTGAAAGCAGAACAGAAGCCATTTCTTTCTCCTTATCATGCCTGTCCATTGCCATGGAAACAAGTCGCTTAATGAAGTATGGATAATATTCACTTGAGCCAAGTTCTCTTAGGTCAGATGCTGCCAAATCAACATCCCCATTACTGAAGTATTCATCTATGAGGGATACCACTGCTTTCTTGAATTCATCCAAGGGGTCAGTAACAGTAGTTCCAACCAGCTCATAGGGTTCCTATAAAATGCAAAAGTATGCAAATAGAACATGTTATATGCTTATTTATGTAATTCATTTACAACAAGAGAAAGATAGAAAGGAAAAATAAAGCAGGCAACAGGTACAGAATTAACAATATGGATCTGTTTGGAAGATTGGAGGGGAGGGGATTAGAGGGAAAGAGACATCTACCATCTTTTTTTAAGATAGTTTGTAGAGAATGATAAATTAAAACTTGTAATTAATATATTTTTAGTGTCGAGTATTATAACAACATAGAAACAGCCAACAAAATCAGAATGATCAAAAAATACTTCACCTCGCCACTATCATAATTTGGATCATTGCGGTCTATGTGAGAATCAATTTCTGTGTCCAGCAATTTCCCCCAAGTGCCCTTACCACCAGCACCATCTGCATCCACAAAATGAACAATGTAGATTATTATCGCATGAAGACCATTATAAAAAAAAAATGGTAAACAATGACAACGCAATCACATATTAGCACTGAATTTTGGAGAAAGGAAACAAAACAAAAAAATCAAACCTAGAAGCTTATCATTCCTCCTCCGGTTTATGAAAATTATCCAAATAATATGTGCAAGTGAATTTACAAGAAATTTAGGTAAAATTAAAACGTAAATGCAATATTAGTTTTACTCTTAAAAACAATTAAGTTTCAACCTTGTTTTGAATTGATGTCCACCTCTGTACCTCATGCTCAATAAGATTAGCTTCATGGAAGCAAAATCATTTTCGTTGGTAATAGTGTTAACTAAACTAAGCACAGATTACGCAGCTTTGCCTTCAGAAATAATGAATAACTTTCCACCCTTGGGAATGATGGGAAGAAAGCAGCTCACGTGCTCCAATACGACAAAATACCAATGTACCAAAAATGCAAATACAACAAAATACCCATGTACTGAAAATGCAATCATTCACAGATACGACAAAATACCCATGTACTGAAAATGCAATCATTCACAAATTACCGTTATATGTATAAATTATTTTCCTAAAAAGTGGTACCGTATCTTGCTGGTTAAAACTTTAACCTATCGGTTCTAATTGAATGGGGAGGCTGATCGACTACAGCTAAATCATCATAGAATGATAACATCAAATCAAAACAAAATATTTTCCATTGGAAAAAAAGCCATTAGCCGCAAAAGACGAAATAAAGGAAGCACAATCATTTTCGTTTGTAATAGTGTTAACTAAACTAAGCACAGCTTTGCCTTCAGAAATAATGAATGACTTTCCACCCTTGGGAACGATGGGAAGAAAGCAGCTCTCGTGCTCCAATACGACAGAATACCCATGTACCGAAAATGCAATCATTCACAGATTACCGTTATATGTATAAATTATTTTCCTAAAAAGTGGTATCGTATCTGGCTGATTAAAACTTCAACCTATCGGTTCTAATTGATTGGGGAGGCTGATCGACTACAGCTAAATCATCATATAATAATAACAGCAAATATTCCACATTTATCAGAAACAATAACTGAGCAAACAATTAATCAAAACGAAATATTTTCCATTGGAAAAAAAGCCATTGGCCGCAAAAGACGAAATAAAGTAATACTTAAAATTCTCTTATCGAAGAGATCAACTTAGTCCCAAATAAACATCGAAAATCCTAATCTATCACTTATTCATCTAAATATATACTATATTATATTCCTTTTCGAACATCTTTCTTCTATAACCTTTTCAAGAAAATCAACAGCCTAAGCAAAAATACCACAGCTTACGAACTTAACAGCAATAAACACAGCATAACATATATAATCAATTCAAAATAAAATATCCAAAGAACACACAACTCACCCTTCTTAGCCCGCCCTAACTTTCCAGAATGCGACCGACGCACATGCCTCACAGCAATCCCAGCAGTCTGTGCCTTACCACCAGCAGGAGCTTTGATGTGATGATGATCAGCAAGCAATGCTGACGGCGACTTAGGCGATGATGACAAATTCTCCGCATTCTGACTCGCAATTTTCAACATCTCCCTCTGCCCTTCAGTCAAAAATCCCTCGCTCGACGCCATTTCCACACAAACACGTCACGTTCACCTATCAATAACAGCATTAACATAAACTTCATTTCAGTAAGATTCAACTTCCTAACGAAATCAATAACCGTTACAATTCAAAACGAACACAATGCTAGATTCATTAGCAACCGCAAGAAATAACAGAAATAATACACTAGTGTCGTTTTACTTTCAAGAACAAACTAAACGAAGCGTATACATCAATCAAATCACACTAGCATAAAAATAAAATCCAAATCAAAGAAAAAAAAAATAACAAGAAACGCAAGAAAAATAAATAACTATGAAAAATACGAACCAGTGAATCGAAAATGCAAATCGGAACAGGAATCTTCTGTGCTTGGCCCGGATCTCGAGCCAAGACAGGAGAAGAAAGTGGATTTTCCAAATCGGAAACTGCAACAACGAAGCGAAGAGAAGAAGATCGAAACCCTAAACGGTGGTGTGAGAGAATCAAAGAGTGAGTGTTTATTTTTTTTTTTGTGAAAGTGATGAATCGGTGGAAAGGTAGAAGAAGAGAAATGGATGAGAATGAAGAAAAAAAAATGGAGGTTTATATACGGAGGCTACGGTTAAAAGTACACGTCATTAGTCTGAGAGAGGTTTTCGGGTTTGGGCCTATTCTATCTTGCTATGATCATTGGTTTATGTGTACACGTGGCGGTGATGGTATAGGCTCAACCCGATCTATGTGATGTGCACTCTCTATGCTTTTTGCCTTTGCCAACAAACTAAACAACTCATGTATATCTTTAACCTACTAGGACCATATTACATCCATATCCATATTTCTAAATATAAACGTAGAGTGCTATTTGTGTAAGGAAAAAATAGAAATAGAGTTGTTCATCATAATATGTTTATAGCATGTTTGGATTTGTGCTTGTCAGTTAGATGTTGCGTTCTGATGTATTTTTATCGTGAGATTTTTGAAGTTGATGTATGGAGATTTGGCATTGTTGTGATATTTTACTGTGATTCTGTATAAATTAGAAGTTGATCAGACAAACGTATGGTGTATGTATATGCATGTTTGGATTCGTGTTAGTTAATCAAGTGTCATGTTCTGATGCATTTTCACTGTGAAATATGTGAAGTTACTATGCGAAGCTTTTGCGTTGATGTGATATGTCAATATGATTATGTATAAATCAGATGTCGATATAAACGAATGATTCTCATTAGTTTACCGATTTTGAAAAGATGTGTTTTTATATCTTCTATATTAGAGATATTGAGAATTTCTCCTCTAACTTTCTCATATCGTGTTTGATTGTATGTTAAGTTATTAATTCGATATTTAGTAAAAAAGTTATTCGTTCATGATTTTGCTCGTGCATGGAATGTTTCAACTAATTTATTACCTAATTAGTCTCGTCATTATTCAAACATAGACGGATTATACGATAAATTACTTTGATGAGCGATTTATGATGGGTCAACACTTAAAAGTCACTCAAAATATCAACGACACTTATGTCGCTTATTGGAAGTAAAAGTTAATTGAGACCTTTTCTTCATGAGTGCAATGTTTGTGATATTGATTAGAATTCGACAAAATCAAAGGAAACATATATTAACTTTAAGATGATGATATTTGTCTTTATTGTTGTTTATTAAAGGCGTTACTAATCTTGACATTGTCTCACTCGTTCGGACAATAAATATTGCAAGCTTCTTGTTGTGTCGAATACAGTAAATCATCTTTGGAATTTTATGTGATTTTCACGTGCTGATACACCGTTGAATTTGTCTTCAAAGTCAATTTATATAGTTTACTTTGTTGTGTATATTTTATTTATGAAACCAACTATGAATACCTTAAATATTTTATTATTATTATTTTACAAAAGAAGGCCTGAGCTCGACGAGAAAACAAAACTAAGAAGTTGTCTAACATTTTTTGGCATGCAATCCCCAAATAAGTCATCAAAGAGCAAACTATGGAGTTTACTAGGAGGAGACTCCACTACATAACAACTATCAAAGAGATACTATATTAGCAAGCATATCAACGCTTTTGTCTTCTTCTCGCCAAACATGATGGACTAGGACATGTCAATCTAACATCAAAAGATCACGAATACGTATGACAATGAGATGTGAAATACGTGAACGTGAGAAGAACACAAGAAGGGGGTTGAATTGTGTTACCTTTTTATTCTTTTTAAACTAAGTACAAAGTCCAGAGCCTGGAGCAATGTTCAGAGTCTAATGCAACAGATAAAGTAAAGATTGAGAGAGAAGAGAAAGACACAAAGCAATTATCCTGGTTCCTTCCATAATCCGGAAGTAGTCCAGTCTCCGTTGCACTTCCAAGGAGATTTCACTATAATCCAATATGATTACAAATGTTCAAGCACACAAGCAAGAGATTTCAAATACTCAAGCACACAAGCAATAGATTTTCTATGCTCAAGCACAAAAGCAAAAGACTTCTAAACAAACAAATTACACAGAAATATGTTTGGTTTGAACACTTGACATATAATCAGTGATGTTCACAATACAAATCAAATCAGACTCTATAATTTCTAAGATATGAAAGTTATTAAGAAATTTTAAGTGTTTGATGCACAACAATTTCAGCAGAGTTTTGGAACAGTTTTGAATGTTGTATAGTCTCTACTAATCTTCAAGTTTTCATTCCTCTATATAGAGGTATGAAAGAGACATTGTAGAGGTGTCAAGCACATTAAAGAGTTGTTACTGAAGCTTGATCATCACCAATGATCTGTTGCTTGATTTGGTTAATGTCCTAGGAAGGATTAATTTGAAAACCATTCCTTGTATGGAGAATTAACCAGCATAGACACAGTTGTAACAGTACTATTTGCAGGAAATGTTGGAGTAATGGAGTAGTGGTTGTACAATTATATTATTGTCCTTTCTTTGTCCTTCTTCAGTGGATAAGCATCCAATATCTTCTAATTCCTTTGAAATAATCGTTGTTACATGCTTTTAGTCCTCCTGCATACTTGTGTCATCAAATAACCAATTTAACCGACTTCAGGTTCTTCACTTCAGATTCTAGGTGACTTCAGACTCTGACTTACAACAAAGCTTATCTTGAAAATTCTTTTGCTCTCAATTGTTCTTTTAGAACCAATACCTTGTTTTAAGACTTATAAATTTTAGTCTATGATCTTGCACACTTGGACAAACATTAGCATATCCAATTGAACTTTTAATACTTTGTTATCATCAAAACTTAAGGTGACAATGTTAAACACATTTT
>Ga0099826_10003668_pt1 | contig 10518 bp, 6 predicted proteins | sample Mtrugardesep15_FD_76830 | JGI IMG/M metagenome (GOLD analysis project Ga0099826, IMG submission 76830) | Root nodule microbial communities of legume samples collected from California, USA - M. trunc garden sep15 | ecosystem: Host-associated > Plants > Roots > Nodule | place: USA: California...
AAAAGTTAAAACATCATTTTCTTAAAAAAAAAAAAAAAGGAAGAAGAACATGTACGACAAAATGGTCCCTTTATTATTAACTAATGTAATATATCATAATGGATATGATATAGATTGAAATTGGACCACAGCAACACAAAGTCCTTAAATTTCGCTTGTAGGCAAAGACATGCTATTGTTTTGCACACCTAAAAGAGCTTGCAACTTACCCTACAAAAGCACCACGGATTTATTCTTACTTGTTCTTCTATTATTGGTTGTTTGTATTTGTACTAAATATTTCTTATTTTATCAACAAAGGTTTGATCTAAGGGATAAACTTCAACAACGTGATAAATTAATGTTTGAATTTTAACCGAAAGAATACTCATATTTAATGTCTGCATAATTCAGTTTTTCATAAACTTCGCAGCGGAATAAAAACATCTCAAATATCAAATACATCCAGAATCTCAGAGTACTTTAATCACAAAATCTCAACAATTTATCTCAGGTCTTATAAAACATAAACAATATGTTCTCAACATAATCTCAAATATAATTAAACATATAATCACGATAATCCTAATTAGAGCATATACTAAGTTTCATGCAAAAGAAAAACGAGGAATGCGTCATGCAAGCCTCGGGTACTCACGTCTCCACGAACGTCCTCAAGCATGCACGTCTACACTATTTGTACAAATGGTGAGGCGGTCAACTAAACGACCATTGAGGAGTTAGATAATATTCACATAAAAAGATATAAGCACAAATTTAACATTCCAGAATTCACGTATCACATATATACATGTTCACCATTCCTAAAATGCTAGCATCATATGCATATCATCTTCAATCCATTCATAGCATAATAATGCATAATTCATTATCCAAGCAAGAAAACATTCTCTTAATTATATCATCATCCATAAAATTATCACATCATTCTCATATTTACAACATCGTCTAAAGTGTACAAGCATCACTAAGCAAACATGTGGTACCAATCTCATGTTCATCAATCTCATGATTTACATAATTCACCAAGTCACATAAATCGAGTGTGAGACAATTCATATAGACTCATATGCATGCAATGTTCTAGACACATCTCTATATGCATGTGGTACCATTTTGGACTTCGGAGATAATGTTACCGATTGATCCACTCACCAACTAACTTAATCTCCACCATTTACGTTCTACACGAAAATACTCGACATGACTATGAATGCATGGATTTTCAAGTAAACACTCGACAATGCATAATTAACAACTCAATATTATATAATTCCCACCATCATATAATATATTCACCTATAACCTACCATTTGCATCATTAAGTATTTACGTCCACTCATCAACAAGTCGTCATCATCAATTTCATTATTCACATCATTGTAATCATCATCAACATTTTTCGTATCAAAGGCACAACATCATAACATTTAGCAAATTTAGCATTTATGGCATGGTAGACGAACAATCATTTTCCCAAAGAAAATCAACATATTTCATGCATATTAAGCACCTAACCAATCATCATTCACCCTGTGATCATGGATGTACAAGCATTTCATACCATATTTCAACAATTCGTCAAATCTATTTTTCCGAAGTTCATCTATTTTCACATTTCTCATCAAAAACCAAGTTACATGATCATATCAATCCTACATGGTAATTATATGTCTATTATTACAGAAAACAAGTCATAACATCTTCATTTCGTTCAAGAAAAATCATCATTCGATTATTTCAAGTTCATGTACATTTCTCATTCAAAGTTCGCCTCAAATTGATAAAACCATTTCAAATCCAAGTAAAAGATGTTCCAGCAACTTTAATAATCAAAACATCACAAAAGGAACACGCTGGGATGTCCGGAAACAACCCCTAAAGCCTGGAACGCACATAACAGCATGTGTTGTTTTGCACTTCTCGCCACAACACAGAGTTGCTCGTCCAACGAGCTTAGTAGGAACAGGGAACCCAATAAATGGGTTCCCTCTTGAGAACTCACACCTAAACACCTCAAAAATTTCGTTTTTTTATCTCAATTAACCCAAAATCGTTGTACAAACTTCACCAATAGATAACACAAGTAAAAGGAAGAATTAAAACACATTAAACATGGATTAATATCATCAATTAATTAAGTTTTCATAATCATGATCATTTTTCACAAAAACTCCAAAACTTCACAATTCAAGCCAAACTTCACAACCAACGTCAACAATTCATAACCCATAAATATTCAAACATACCCAATCATTCAACAAGTGATTTAAAACATGTTTGAGCAATAATTATCAACAATTTCATAATTTTCACCCAATTAAGAAAAATTCTCAAAACAATTTATTTCAAATCACCAAATTTGAATTTGAACACATAAATAAGTTAATTTCATAATTTTCATCATACCCATAATCATCACTTTATTTCAAGTACGAAAATTAACATGACCCAAAAGTTAGAAAAGTGATTATAGCTTATTATGAGAACAAACCTATCCCCCTTACCTCAATCTCCTAAAGCTTAAGTTAGAGCTTCATTCTCCTCTTCTATCTTACCACCTAGCTTTGCTCCTCTTCTTTCTCCTCTATGCTCTTCTTCTTTCTTTTTCTTCTCTCTATCTCTTTATTCTCTCACTAGCCACCTTTTGTGAATATTGTAAAATGAATGTTCAACCCTAATTTCTGACTAGAGTTATCTTTATAGTCTCACTAAATGATTTAGGTTTCCCTTATTCTTAATGGGACTGGTAACTTTTCTCCACTCATTAAAATACTCATACACCACCATCTTAATTAATTACCTCAAGTTACTTAAACTAACTCACCACACCAAAATTACTAAAATACTCTTCAATTCTAAGATTACTAAAATATCTGCACTCATCAAATGACCAAAATGCCCTTAGTACTAAAATGACTAAAATAATATTCTCGTCTAAAAATTCACTAATCCCAAATCAAACATACAAACAAACAATTACGCACATATAATAAATAAATAAATAATCCTAGCGAAAAAACAGGGTGTTACAACCACCAGCGGAGCTAATCGACGACGAGTCTGTCGTTGAGCAACCCCAACGGGGTTTAGAGGTGGTGTGGAGGCAAGATATCATCGCACCACCATTTCTGCAGCTACATCATAACCGAAGTGTTTGGTTATGATGGGAGAAGAACGAAAGTTGGATCAGAGGAGATGGAGTAAGCTGGTTGGTTGAGGGAGAAGAGAGGATATAAATGCATTTTCTTTTTTAGAATTGTAAATGTATAAGTTATAATTTTTAATTTTTTTAATATATGTTGTATTCTTTTCATTTCATTGATCTTAACCAATCAAAAAACATCAATTCTCATTTGCAATTTGTCAACAATTTTCACAGTTTGAAATTTTTCAATATTCATTTTATTTGATGAATATTGCTTCAAGAAATTTGAAGTGACTACTAAAACATAGTTGATTACATTATTATGTTAAAAAAATTATTAATAAATAATTAATTGATTCATAAGTCTTAAAATTCTACAAGGACCTTCAACGTTTTTTTTGTATATATCTCAGAACTTATCATTTATCATATGCGTGTATGCAATGCAACATATCTATTTTGAAACATGAGTTTTTGTTCAAAATTTAAATTTATTAAGACTCCACTCAACTTAACTTCACAAATTAGATCAAATTTATAATTAAACTCGTGCAACGCACGCCCTTTCTTTCATCAAGGCCAAGAACACTTGATTAATTGAATGGAGAATCCTTGTATGTAGAGGATGTCTCCAATTATGCACAAGATTTTCTTTTTATTTTTTATGCTTCTTGTGCGTCTTGAGGGAGTTCCCCATTCGTGATGTAGCAAATCATGGGAGGTCTCCAATCATTTTTGCCGTAGACAACTTTCTTGTTCTTCTCAACGCTAGGTTTTATAAGAAACTAGTGAATTACTTATTTGTTATTTGATTGGACGAAATTGACAAGTGCATCAAATCGTAATAAATAATAAAATAGTAAGTTTATCGTTCTTTGTAGGGATTGTCGTTCAACTTAGTAATTAATAAAACTTATTTCAAAAAGCAAAAGTAATTAAAAGTGAATAGAATTGCAAGGTTGAATTGCCCATACCCAATGCAAGATTAGTTTTAGTGATTCAGATGATTAACAGCGATTAGGGTTTCCTTGAATCCCCCCTTCGTCTTTATTGGAATTATCTTTTAAGAAACCAAACAACTTATATGGTGCATCGTTGATTTAATAAATCCCAACGGTAAAACTCGCATGAGTTTCTTCAAACAACTTGTGTAGGACCACCTGAAGTCGTGTCCTACGTTTTTCTAAAGAAAGGAGTAATGACGGAAAGAACTCAAACCTAAAACTTTCTAACCTCTATAAGAAGTAGTAATTAGAAAAGCCAATGAATTGATAAAATTTCGAGTTGTCAAGACCTACAGATCAATCCTCAAGGTTACAGACGTAGTTAACTGATTGACAAAGCATTAATGAACGAACATAATATAATTTAAATGTCTTAATTACACTTTTGGCCTCCTAAGTTTCTCAAAGTTGTGATTTTGGCCCCATAAAAAAACAACTCTTTTCAGGCCCCCTAAGTTTACTTTTTGTTGCAATTTTAGCCCCCTAGTTCAATTTTGACCCAGTCAACGTTGACGTGGCGCCCACTTTAATATTTTTTGTATTTTTTAATACATTTTTTTATTTTGTAATTAAAAAAAATAATAATACATTTTTTTATTTTTAATTTTTGTAATAAAAAAACAAAAAAAAATTGTAATTAATTTTTTTTCATTTGTAATAAAAAAACTAAAAAAATTAAATTTTTATTTTGATTACAAAAATATTTTTTCTATTTTTTTAAATTAAAAAATAATTTTAAAAATATAAATATAAAAAATTACACATGTGGCGCCCACGTGTCCGTTGGCTAGGTCAAAATTGGCGTGGGGGGCCAAAATTGCAACAGAAAGTAAACTTAGGGGGGCTGAAAAGAGTTGTTTTTTTAGGGGGTCAAAAGTGTAATTAAGCCAATTTAATTTTGAGCACAATCAAAGCATAAACTTAATGAAAAACTTTATTAATAAATTCCAACAAATAAGAAAGGGTTCATCGTGGAACCCTAATCAAGAGGGTTAGTTGCTCATGGCAACAAACATCATAAGAAAACAATAGAAAAACATACCTAGAGAGAACAAAAGAAGGATGTATCCTGCCTTAGAACTCTAATGTTTGACCCTTGTCTTCACCGTCAAATGTTTATGAATGAATAAAATAGTGTGCAAGGGTCTCTTTTTATAGCATGAGGATACTTAGGGTTTAAGAGAAGAAAATTGAGCTTTATTCGTTGATCCAGCTTCGAAAACAAGCAAAAAACAGTTTTTACCCGCATTTGGGCGCCTAGAGGTGCACGTAGAGGCGCCTAAGGCAGAAAGGAATGTTGTCCCAGGCGCATGGGCACTTGAGGCAGCCCTTCGGGAGCAATTTCTTGCATTTTTGTCCTGTTTTTTTATCGTTCTTCCGTCTGAAAACTCCTATGAACTTGAAATGAATTTTCTTCATTTTGTATTGTCTTCAACAACCTTCCAATAACCCTTGATCTTCAATTTTTCATCTTTGTTCCTTCATGTGATGTCTTGATTTGTCAATTTACATGATTCCTCTATAAAACACCAATGGGGTTGCACGATCTAGGATAAAACTGAATTACAACGACTTGAGTAAAAACAATACAATATGTTTTTCAAACCATTGACAACTCATCTAACTCTCATCTTATTTGTCCTCAAATACAAAGAAAAAGTACTAAAAACATAGTCAAAATGTCATATGATACTCTGTCATCATTGCCACCATTGTTCAGGTGCTGGCCAACTTAGACAGTATGTCAGCTTAAGTGTTATGTTCGCGGGAAAATGTTTAATTCTTTAGGTTAATAATTCTTTCTGTTAAATTGTTACTATTTTCTCCACTCTTCTATATTATAAATTGTTACTATTTGATTCCTTGTAACTTCACAATCTAAAAAGAGCATTATAAGATCATAATCACTCAAAAAGTTAATTTGATGATGTTCGTATTCCTAAGCAACACGTACACATCATTCATTCTTAACAGCTAATTAAATACCAGTTTTTCAATTGTGAATTTAAAATTGTTTATAAACTATAAATCAGAAAACAAACTTTTGAATTAAAATAAAACAATCCATATCAAAATGTAATGTCCAAACCATGCAGTCATACATGAAGTTTCATCTACCTCTAACGAAAGAAAATTTATACCAACATAGTTAAAAAAGAAAAGCAATGAACAAAGAGATTGAACAATCCTCCAGCATGAGCTTTGCCTCCCAATCTCAACTCTAATTTTGCTTCTCCTAACTACCCTACCGTGTACCCTAACTCTCATATTAACATTTATTACATATGTATCATTTGAAGAAGAAAAAACTATGTGTGTGTGTGATGTAGTATTTAGCATGTAAGATCTTAATTCTACTATATATGATGTTATTTAAATTTACTTTTCTCAAAGGTATGAACAAATTGTTATTCGACGGGATAATTTGTCTACACGTATCCAAATACAATAACTCCTCTGTCATTAGTAGACAATAAAACACACGTTGGATGAACGGATGTATTAGGTTTGAATATTTAAAAGTGACAACATATTTGACACGGTAAATATATATCACTTATTATAATGTTTGTACATATTTGGGTAACACTGACATTATTGTTTTTGACATCTTCCATGAGCAAATGTATGTAAGAATACTTTCATACTATTATAATACAATTTTGAAGTAAATCATAAAAGTATAACCATTATGACGTACAAACAATATTATAATTTTAGAGGTAACAAAACTACAATTTATGGTGTCTACTAAGGTGATAGCTCAATTGTATTTCTAAAGAATTTGGACTATTGAATAAATGTGACGGTCTATCTTCCATATTTCATCAACGAGGAACTTGATTCAACCCTCACTCTAAACGTCATCAAAATTTATGATCTACAAAGTATTTACAATAGTTCGCAACACACTTCATAGTTATAGGTTTTTCGACCTTTGGACAATCATCGACAGAAACACAGTGAATAGAAACTGCATTATCAAACAATAAAAAAAAAATCTTACTAAAAGGTATTAAAATATTAGACATAATTAGAAATTTTTTAAATAACAAAATAGCATACGGTGTGCCGCTTCAACAAGATATAGAGAAAGAAATGTGATCAAAGCATAAACAAAGATGAGAAAATGAGTCATAGTTTTCCACCTTTGCTTGGAATGAAGATAATCTATTTGATCATTTTATAAGTAAAAATTGCATGCTAAGTTAAATTTAATTAAATAGTTTTTAACACATAGGAGTTGCAAGAGACCATTTATAAAATTTAAATAATATTTAATGTCATCTTTATTCTTTCATATCGTTATTTTTTTTTATTAAATTTCATATATATGAGGGCGACTAAATTATTTCCATCTAAAAATATGAAGGAGTAAGTTAGCAAGCTCATTACCACTTGTTTTTGACCAAAAAACTACTGTCCACTATTTTGAACTAGTTTTGAATAAAGAGCATTTTGTAAATTTGGAACAAACAAAACGGTATTCTTCATTATTCGGATGTTAATGATACTCTGATTTTGTCCCGTGAGCATAGCTTAGTTGGTAGGACAATGCATTGTTATATGCAGGAGCCGAGTTTCGAACCCCAGACACCCCACTTATTCACCTTATAAGGTGAATTCTAGCCACTAAGCTACCTGACAAAAAAAATGATACTTTGATTTTCTCATTCCTTTTTTACTTGTTGTGTGAAAAAATTGTTGATGCATACGACGGTACTCTAATTTTTTTATTTAAGTCATATGTTAAGGATAATAGTTGTTGTCCCACCGTGATATGATTTCTTTAGAAGCCTTCAGGTTTCAACTCATCTATTTGTATTAATGTATGAGTATGGAGGCCTTCATAGTGTTATTTACTTGATTACAATTCATAGTGTTTTTATTTTTTGATAATTAATTTTTTTTATTAATAGAGTTGAATTGGTAATGTGACAAATTAATGTGAAATATTTGGTCTTGTAAAAATTATAAAAACAAGGTGTTTTGTACATAGAGAAGAAGAGAAGCACATCCTCTTAAAAGAAAAAAGGAAATAGAGAAAGCAAATGTCAGTTGAGTAGGGCAAGAAGAAATTAAAAAATAAAATAATAATTAAATTACACATTAAAGGAAATTTACAAAACTGGACTTGTATTTAAAATTGGTTTTAATGGTGAAAAGTGTTCTTCTTTTTTGTAAAAAGCAATAGGGAGTACATATCTCTCTCTCTCTCTATATATATATATATATATATATATATATATATATATATATATATATATGGCCTTTCGTATAAGACAGAAATGAATGATGATAAAAAAAATGTAAAAATAAAGCATCAAAGAGGCGCGACACATTTTTTATTAATTAAAAATATCATTGGATTTGTTTTTAATTTGCAACATTTTATATGAAAATTAATACATATTGAATATGGATGTTTCAAGAGTTGATAATGTGTTATTTTACGCAGAGAAAAGAAAGAGTGTTATTTTTAAAAAAAATAAAAAATTTGGTATCCGGTCAAGAAATATGGTTAAGCTTACATAATTAAGCTATTCTTATTCTTATAGCGAAAGATTAAATAATGTTAAATTATTTTTGTGTATGTTATAAGTGGTTTTTATAAATTATATTGAAGAACTTGTGAAAATAAGTTAAAAAACACTTATTGAAATAGTCATAAGTCGTTTTCATAAATTCTCTCAAGAGTCTCAAAAAAACTGTATAAATATATAAATTTAAATAAATCAATCTAAATATTCTTTTAATTTTGATAACTTCAACCAAAATAGTTTCAGTCAAAGATGAGCCTTTACAAACATTCCAAAATCAATATTCTAAGAAAACACGTTGCAAAAAAAAAAAGTGTAAAATACATATACTTTCGCATGATTATAAATATTTTGCCTTCATTTATAATATATATGAGTTAGGATTCGTTGACATCAGATGTCAACCAATTTGTTGATACCAAATATTAACCGACTTATATTTATTCATTTAAAATACCATGTGAACTACTCTCACAGGTTATCCTTCTATCTTTTCCGGAACAGATCTGTTTTTGTATTCGTCTTCCATTCTACCCATTTCTTCTCTAACAAGCAGGAACACTAACATCCCACCAAAACTTCACGATTCATATTAATATAATATAATTGAAATTCATACCAAAACTTGCATGTATACATCACTTTGGCCTTCACGATTCATATTAATATAACTGACCCATTTCGTTTAATATGAATTTCAATTATATTAATATAATTATATAATTGAAATTCATACCTAATTGAATACACCAAAACTTCGAAATTGAGAAGAAATTTGACTATTATAAAATATTCTGGCATATTCAATTAGGTTCAGGAATTTGGCTTTAAATTAGGTCAAAACGACCCATCTTGCCTTTGTTCTCAATCTGATGTAACTATGATGTCTAGTTCCAATTTATTATTTGTCTGTAAATCGTAACAAACCACTAGTTTCTTTGATTGATGGCACAAAAGATGCAACTGTAGAAATTCATGGCATGATCGCATAAGAGGCACATAAACACTAGTAGCGGCACGCTGTATAAATTTAGAAATGGTTTTGGAGTATAACTCAGAAACCATTAACTACATATTTTGGAGTACAACTCACAGAAACCATTAACTACATATAATGGTTTTGAAGTACAACTCACAGAAACCATTAACTACATCTAATGGTTTTAGAGTACAACTCACAGAAACGGGAGTCCTTAATTTTTTTCACTTGCTGAAAACCAGTACATCTAATGGTTTTGGAGTACAACTCACAAAAACCATTTCTGAATTTATGCTCGGTGCATAAGGATTTTCTTATGCACCATAACCGCACCCATAAACACTACCCTCATATTTTCAGAGGATGCATGAAACCACAATCGTGTGTGAGAGATTCACATGTTATTTAAATGAACAAAAATAAGCCCTTGGATTAAAAGTGATCAACAGTTAACATTTGGTGTTAACGAATTCGTTGACACATGTGTCAACGGATCCTGACTCATATCTCTTATTATCTCTTATTACTAAACCTAACCTTGTTGCCCTAATTTTAACCTAAAATTTCTGCCAGTTTTCCTCCTCTCTAACCTAACCGATCATTCCTAAATAATTGGATTGAAAGATATTATTCACATATTAAATTAAATGGTATTTATTTTCCATAATTTCACACCCTATCGGTCAACTACTTTTCCTACTTCTGCGTTCCTTTAATTATGTATTCCTTGATTTTTGCTTGCCTTTTCATCCTTATCAAAATGCAACAACATTTCCTGATATTTTTCAAAACAATATTGTTTCCTTCCTTTTCAAACTTATCAAATTTCTTTTCTGATGCGTTTCC
>Ga0099826_10003669_pt1 | contig 10516 bp, 5 predicted proteins | sample Mtrugardesep15_FD_76830 | JGI IMG/M metagenome (GOLD analysis project Ga0099826, IMG submission 76830) | Root nodule microbial communities of legume samples collected from California, USA - M. trunc garden sep15 | ecosystem: Host-associated > Plants > Roots > Nodule | place: USA: California...
AAAAATTGTGAAAATAAATTTAAAAATATTAAAATTATTTTATGAAATTATTCTTATTATATAATTTTCAAAAAAAAAAAATATTTTGAAAATTATAAAATCTGAAATTTCTGAAAAAAAATTTTCGAAAAAAAATGAAATGATTTTTTCAATTTTTTTAAATATATATTTTTTCTAAAATATGAAGAAAAAAATATAATTTTAAAATTAAAAAAAAAATTGACGAAAATTTAATTTTAACAATTTTTTCAGAAATGTCTTTTTAGATTTTTTTATGATTTTTAAATTTATTTTCAGATCTTTTTTATGATTTTAAAATTATTTCATATTTTTTTAATTAAAAATATATATTTTTTAATTAAGTCAAGTAGCAAAACCAATGCCATATCATCAAAAATGTGGGGTCAGGGACCTTTTTCAAAAAAAAACATTTGGAGGGATGTTTTTCAATTTATTTTTTTTGCAAGGACGAAAACTAAAACTGGTCCAATTTTTTTTTTTTGAACAAGCCAAAATGGAATATGTATTAAAACCCAATGAGAAATTTCAAGCACAAGGTGTGCCAGAAAAAACTCAACAATATACGGTTACAGAGACAATAGTAAAACAAAACTAACAAACTAAAGGGTTTGACCACCACATATGAAAATTATGTCGAATAGACAAGTTAGTAGCCTTCATCCACCAAAAAGACTGTAATTTGACTTTCTCTACCAATTGGTGAACAGTATGGTCCATATTTTTAAAGACCCTGCTGTTTCTTTCGTTCCACAAAACCCACACACAGCACAACCAGATAAGTTGCATAAAAGAGCGAATAGTACGAGAGGCACCTGCGAAATAAACAAACTGATAAAAATGATCTGACAAGAATAAAGGCTCAGTTGTAGCTATCCCTATCCATGACCGAATTTGCCCCCACAAGTCAGAAGAAAAAAAAAACGGAAAAGAGCAAAAAAGATGTTGAGCAGTCTCGATGTCACCACAACCTACCACACAATGTTGATTATCATGAGTAATAACACCGCGCGTTATCCTTCGTCGGCAATCTATTCTGAAGGAGTCTCCTCGCAAAAATAGAGACCTTTAAGGGAATCTGTTTGTGCCAAATAATATCCGATAAAACTTGGTAAGCAGTTGGTAAACACCGCTAATTGAGTAACCACTCGACGGATCAAGTCTCCACACCCACCGATCTGTAGAATTATGCTGCAAGGAAATGTCAGACAATAAAATCCTACACTCCCCTAACTAACTCCTCCTCCCCAAATTACAAGGACGGAAATCATATTTAAGCCTAAAAATTAATAAGACAAATCAAATGAAGAGGCTTAACTTGTGATTAAATAAGTTGTGGTTAATTCATTAGTCAACAAAAGTTTGATATTTTTTATGAATCGGATGAACTAATTTGAGGCTTAACTTGTGATCTGTTAAATTGAAGTTAGTTCATTGATCGATAAAGATTTGACCTCTCTTCCAATTCAGATGAACTACAATTAGACTAAATTCGTTATTACTAGATTGAGAAGAGACAATCTATTGTTACTTTACATCTCTTTCATTCGCAACGAGGGTCTCTTTGGTTTATTCCAGAGAATGGGATGAAGGGAAACATGCATGGAATCAAAGTGTGTAAAGGAGCTCCACTTTTCATACACTTTTTATTCAATTATGAAGTAAAAAACACAAGAATCCATACTTTAACATACACATAAATTCCTTACAAATAGTTGCAGTTCTTTTAAAGAGGGTTTACAATTGAAGTACACAATACAAACACTGACCCAAACAATACCAACAAGACTTCTACCATTGAATGTTCAACCTATCATCATGATAAATAACATCCTATTCTTTACATAACCTTCAAATGTACAATTTTCATCTAAGTAACTATTTAGCAATTGCAACTTCATCTACAAGTATGCAGGACAAAACATTATTTTCTACAACAGTGACACTTATCATGCCATCTCTGGCAGTTCTACATTCATTGGCTTAAATTAGTGTGAACTTAACATCAATAATGCAAACCATGAACAAAATCGTGGCCGAAGGACTAACAATGAATTGTGCATTAGACTAAAATCAAGAACCATGATTTGCCTCATAAAAGGAATCAAAATTCAAGGCACATTGCTTGAAGGGTCACCTTGTGACATGTTAGTTGACATCACAACTTGGATATCCTTCACGGTGAAGGATGCGCGTGTTCCCTTCCAAGCCTATACTGCCAATTCATTGGATTATGGCTTTGTTACAACCTTCTTTCTCTTGAAGAAATTATAGGCTCCTATGTTAAATCAGACGGTTTGTATTTGCATCAAATTTCATCCATTCTTTAGAAGAATAATACTATTTTTTTGCTGAGTGTTTCTTTCCTTTCATAGAACATGGTTAAAGGGTGTACACTCAGCAGCTTCTGGTTTGACTCAAAGGGTCATAGTCATATGTTTCCCCAGCTTTGACGAACCGGCCTTTCACACGTTTTCTGACATCAGCCCTTGCCTTCCGAGAAGCATATCTTACTTTCTTAGCAAACCTAAAATGGCATTCACCATAACTGATAAATCACCTATATAGCAACCAAGCTTTGAGATTATAAGTGAATCTAGCATACTATTTGCTACTTTTTCTGTCTCATTACGTGTTTCATTTGGAATGTGCACACTTCTAAAGAAAAAGATTACTTATACCAATTTTAAATGCAAAATAGCATTTTAAGACTAAAATGTTCTTGTACTTAATTTATAAATTGTCCACCATATATTTGCAACTACTTCAAAAATAAGGGTACCATTGGAGAAAGGTATTAAATATTGTACTGGTATTATAAAATGACAAATAATTTGAGACAAATATTTCAAATGAAACACATAATATGAGACAGAGGGAGTAATAGTTATTCTTCTCAGTAGCACATATAGCAACCAATACAATATTCTGTCCCTATTTGTTTGATCGCATTATGTATAACGTAATTCATAGTATCAGACTATCAGTATGTATTCAATGAAAAATAACACAGCATGCACTCATATGCACAAATCTCCTGAATTCTGAGCCAAAACACCATCACCATTTCCACAAGTAGTATTATTTTATTTTATTTTATTTTGAGAAATTTCTTAAACCTATTCTATTCATTACTACCACCTAACCATTTCAGTGAACTGAAAACTGTGTGGAATAAAAAGGTATGGCATGGCTTACTAAGTTGGTCATCGATATAGTGAGATAGTTCGATTCACAAAGTGCTATGGTAATGGCTGAGGGGTGTGAAGTGCCAACAAAAACATGAGCAGATGACAGCTATCATTACTTTTACGTCAACCACAGGTAAAATTAGATCAACACCATTGAATATGTAAATAGTGTCACTACAGTGAACTTACTTTCGATTCTTTTTCTTTTCCTTATAACGCATGACAGCATTGCTGCGATTAGCAGATTGAATAGAATTCTCGGGGCAAGGAGGACACCAGGGAGGCTCCCCTGTGAGAAGCATTGAAGAAGTACCACACTCTTGATAGTCACCAGCACTAGCATCTTTGTTAACGCCAGAAAATGAAAGGTTTGATTGTCTTTCCGTAAAATAAATAACTGGTTCAGTTTTAGTACTTAATATTGAATCTGCAGATGCAGCATTGCTGCATTCTGGTTGGATAGCACTAACAAACCTTGCTGATGACCCCTAAAAACAGAAGTTTAGATACGATAATAAGTATAAAACGCAAGAAATACAAAACCTTTAAACTAGGACCCCAAATGAAACTAATGTTCTCTCTGTCAAATATGACTTTCACATTGTGAACATGCAATCACTTGAAAGTGAAACTCGTACTCACTTAAATGCATGCAGTTTATGTGAGTGAATATAACAAGTAAACCTTCAAATGAATATAAAGGACTTAAGGAATTGAAATACAATAACTTAAGTTAATATACTCACTATCACTAGAGATTGGGAGATAACAAGAAATAGTATATGCAGATGATGAACAGACTAGAAGATCAGTCTATAGCGTAGAACTTGATCTCTCCACAATGCCCAGGTGCACAGGTCTATAGGTAATGGAATACACAGTGTTGTCAATCACAGATCGTTGAAATAGCAGTTTGTTCAAATTCCACTACGCTAAGTGCTATAGCCACTATTTGACAACACTTAATAGCAATTTGTTCAAATTTCGCTACTGCGCCGGTATTTGACAACACTGAGAACCAGTAGCAATTTGTTCAAGTTTTGCTACACTATATCACTATTGCACCAATATTGGACAACACTGAGGAGACTTTACTCAGTTATGTGACATGTAAAGGATAAATCTTCAATAATAGAAAAGCCAAAGTTACAGCTAAAAAAGGACGATGGGATTTGAGTACCTCAGCAGCAACAGCACCTTGACAATTTGAATCACCAGCACTAGCAGACATGTCTTTTCTCTCAAATAAGCTATCAATACCACCATTTTCAAAAAACCCTTCAGAGTGGTTCAGAGCAAAATCAAAAAGTTCCGTATAGTTCTCAAGTTCAAAATCCATCTCATCTATGTTGAAATCATCAAGCAACTTATCATCTTCACATAGTGCAGGAGCCTTTCTACTGGGACATAGTAACTGCAGATTAAACATGAGAGGTTAAATAAGAAAGGGAAAACTTGTGTAACTCATTTCACTAAACAAGACAAAAGAGAGAAAAATCATATATAATGTCGTCGTTGTTAACAAGTGGCCGTCAATGCATGTAAGCCGCAAGGCTATTGTTTCTTTGCAAACATATCATTATGCCATCTACTGTCATCAAGCTGCATAGAGAAAGAGAGAAAACATAGATACCAAACCCAAGAACAATTATACATCTACATATGTGACGGAAAAAAATGCATATATTTTGCGAACCACTTAACATTTCATTTCACCTATCATCAAAACCCAATAACTACAATTTGAGATGTCGTGTCAATAATACCCGTAACCCACGAAATAGAGATCCTCTTGGAACGTTGAAATGCAGAACTGAACAAGGCCATAATTACAGTAACTAATTCAGCCTAACGAAATTAATATAAATTACATAACGGAGCATTTAAATTATTTTCAGCATAATCACACCATACTTTTTGAATCAAATTGGCTACTCTCATAATCACATGGACTGAAGGTACTAAGTTACTAGCATGCAAGCTCACCTGTTCCTGCTTTGAAGTTCAAGCTACTGATAAATCAGGAGTGCTGAGAATTCTGTGAACAAAATACAGACACGAAACAATAAAGGCGCAAAACTAAGGCAAACCGCCAAAAGAATCATTTGACAAGAAACTACTTAGATATGTATATTGTAACCATTAAACAACTAACACATAAAAAATAATTAATTCCTTGCAAGCTTGCAATTTAATTATTGTTCAGTTGTTAGATCGTCCATCACATCTAATTAATAGTTTTGATATTATCTATAACTTAGATACAGGAAAAAAACAAACCGTCAAACAAATTTCCACAAACAATTCATTCAGAGAGACTTTGTAATTTCATTGACTGCTGTTGTGCGACAAACATATTGCAGTTACAAGACTAGGATAAAAACAAAACCATGAGGCTATACCTTGGGCATATGTTCATTGGAAGATCCGGGCACCTGGTCTAAAATACGGGGTTCGGCACTTGACTCAGGTATTGAAGATGTGTCGACCCCAGATTTATTTTTGCTTGGAAGATTGGCCACTTGAGCTGAACCAGACACACTCTTGCTTTCTGGAGGAACCCTAGCACTGTTGTCACTTTTCTCATTAATGCTCATCAAACCGAGTTTTTGTTCACATGCTTCACCCGTAGAAGGGATGTCTGAGAAAAACGGCCATATTGAAGAAAGCTCGGAAGCTGAAGGACAGCCAGAGAAGCAATTGATTGATTGCCTCTTGTGTGTTGAAGAAGATGGATTGGTGCCATGAGCTGACCAATCACAGTTCTGACAAAGTGAAACTTTCTCTTCAACACATCTCACATATGCAGGTTGTAAATTACACCTCTCGCATACAAGTGTTCTTGAATGACGCTTAGAAAGTTCGTTAGCAGAATGAACATTTCGATCACATGACAAACATAAGGAAGCAGCATCAGAGCGGCAGTACACCAAAGACCTCTGGTCTCCGCAAAAATCGCATAAAGAACCCATCTTTAAACCACACACTGTTCTTGCTCCTTAATTTAAACAAAAAAATTCCACAATTAGTAATGACCAACACCGAAAAATGATCCTTCTTATCCCAAAATATAAAATAAGTTAACAAACATGATATGTATATAAACTCATAAATAACTGATATATGCATGTGGTTACATTCAATCTCTTCCATTTTCTCAAATTATTACCAGTGTCAATGACGTCCCTCGTGTTTGTGTCAGTGCTTCATAGTGACTATAGGTGCTATGTCGCCTAAACTAGTAATTTATGTTATTGGGAATGGGATCTTCAGTATGGAAACAAGCAACCAATATCAAACAATAACATTAAAGAGACATCTCCAGAAAGAAAATATGATAAATTAGTACATGTTTGGATTGACGATGACTTTACCAAAATCACTTAATTCCACCATGATTTGGTACAATTTAAGCTTCAACAAAACAATAGCATTGCCGTAATTTTGTCAAACTCACAATCAATTCAAACATGCACTAATTAAGACCTGACAGTATTCATGTAAGAACTTCCAAAGAAAAACATGAATTTATATTTTGAAAATAAAATTAATTTCATACAACTAATTAATCATTTTCAGGAAAATAAACTAGAAACTTTTTTTCATCAAATATAAATGCATTTCCATCATTATAGTAGGAAAAAAAGTCCACCAAATAAAAATATAACCACAATTTCATTACAACCTCAACAAACATCTATCATCAGACAAATCAAAAATAACAGATCAATTCTTAACAAACAAAAAAAGTCAGAAACATCAGAAGGTTAATAGAATAATTACCCTTTATGGAAAATTTCAACTTTTCCTTATCTCAAGCTGCCATAAGAATCTTCATGTCAAAAAAAACATAAACTTCAAAAACATAAATAAATAAGAACACGTGTGTATATGTACGAAAAATGAAACAGAGAGTACAACTACAAGATCTATAAGGAAAAGGGTGTTATTGCTTTTTTAAGAAACTTTAAAAATTAAATATTTTATTATACAGAAACTGAAAGTATAATAACATAAGAACCCTAGAGAAGAAACACTGACCCTATTGTTCTTTGTATCTTTCTCTCTCTTCTGCTGTGTTATGTTCAGATGGATAGAAATAGTTAGATTATAGATTAGATATGGGAGGGTTGGTGTAGGTGTGAGATGAGAAGAATAATGCAAATTATAGAGTTTGTTGTTTGATGTGTATGTGTTGGTAATGTGACATGTCACATTATGTAAGTAAAGTTGATCAAAAGTGCAACCAAAATAGTTAATGAGTGGGGCCATGTCTTTTTCTAGATGAACTTTTTGCTTTTTCTTGGTCCATCATATAACAATAACATTAAAATCACGGTTATGTATTTTTTAATTATTTGGTCTTTCACTATTTATTATTACTTCCTACGTTACTTAATAGATGACTTAGTGACCATATTTTTCTACTAATATCATGTAAGATGTTGTTGGATTTGTTTCGATGAATATTTTTAAAATATTAAATTTTCATAATTTCTTTTAATAGAGAATTAAAGATATCAAAGATAAAACATATGCACTGATATATGTATGAGAGTCAACTAGGTTATCTAATATAAGACGGATGGAGTAGTCACCAACATGAGGTAATTCTCATTTGGTTACTATAAATTCAAATTATTTAAATACATACTCAAAAATAGACATAGATCAATATTTTCAATAATAATGATTATTATTTTTCTTCTTTTCATTTTTTTTCATTTATGTGTCTAAATAATTTAAAAGTTTAAATGAAGTTTTTGTCCCTCTATTAGAGTATCCTATCCCTAACATAATAATGTGTCAAGTAGATGTGGCACTTTTATTATGTGGCATAGTACCTACTTGCAATTGGCGTTTAATTAGTTGACTGACAAATATAAAGCTTAGGTGATATTAAAAATTATTTTTCAAAAATATCAAATTTAGGAGTTGCACTCGAGCCCTTGCTACAACGAAAATAACATTTTTTACAGAAAATTCCATTAAGTATTTTAAGTTAAATCTCGATCATTAAACATCAAACATGAAAGAACACATGAGAGTTAAATGATAAAGAAAAATACGTCGTGTATTTTAATGGTGGAAGTATAAACTCCAAAAATAAAGATGATTAGAGAATATGTAAATTATAAAGTTACAATAAGATAAGGGTGATATTCTTGACCAAAAAAAAGAAAAGATAAGGGTGATATATTCAATTTCATTCCTAAAGTAACATCAAGTTATCGTTGGCTGATAAATGCATATAAATCACTAGAATGCCGAAAGTGTAAACCCCAAAAAATTATCAAATAAATGTATAAAAACTAAGCTTCGTTGGAGAGAGCGAGGGATTTGATTTAGTGAAATCAATTAAATTGATCTGTGTCTATCATTGAACTTAAAAACCTTTTATTTAAAAGGCAATTGAGTTCAAGTGGTTAATGAGCTTCATCAAATGATGAATTGTTCATGAGAACTTGAATTAAGGGTTGATAGTTCTCAACTTTTCGTTGATCATAATCAATGTCGGCTTGTTGTTCTTTCTCTATTCACTAGACTTGTGTTTACATGGCCTTGTTCGGGCATCACATGTCCTCAACCACAACCTAGATGGCATACACCATCTTGTTGTGAGTTGATTGCACCATCTAGTTCAAATTGACATAGCGAGCCCATAGAGTAACTCTACTGCGGCCCCGAAGAGGGTGCCAAATGTTCACAGTAGTGAACTTAAAGTTAGACCTAGTAGGCAGGTGTTAGGTGCTAAGCCCTTAGTGTATAGTATATTGGGAGGTAAAAAGTAAATGGATAAGGTTAGCTAAAGGCCTTTATCAATAGGAGAGGATTAGGGTTTCTCTTCGTAATGACTCAGTAGTTATGTCCTATTATTTCGAGCGGCTACTTTCTCTTCAAGTCTTGCTTAGAGTGGGTGAAATCTTAGCCTACAAGATACATGGTTCACGCGCTCGGGTCATGACCTTTCTCGTTCTCATGTTGGGCCTTTTGTAGCAATGGATGTATAGATTGAGCCATCATTTTAGTACACAACCCCTAAGCACAAAGTCCAAAATGGTGAAGTGCTTGAAGAGCCCTTTCTGGTTTCAATTGAGCCTTCCATCAAATCCACAACCCTCAAGCACGAAGCCTAAAAGGGTGAAGTGCTTAAATAACCCTTCCTAGTTTGGGTCAAGCCATCTATAAAGTCCAATTATATTTATAAAAAAGATTTTTATGAGAACTTACTCAAAAATAGTAGAAAATATTTCAAACTCATTTCTTACAAATTAAAATAGTAATTTTTTTTTAGGGAAAATTAACATAGTAATTTTGACATTCAGGAACTTGAATATTCTTTCTTAGATATTTTAACATTATAAAAATCATATATATTTTTAGAAAAGATATCTCTTGAAAATTATTTTTATGAGCAATTACTCAAAATAGATTCTTTTTTTTGTGTAACCCTCCGGTTCCCAGTAAAAATAAGCTCTAGTAATCTGAAATTCGACCTAAAGGTAAGTAAAGTCTGACCAAAAATTGTTCCACACTATAATCAAACTCAAATTCTCTTGAACAACTCGTCATTTCGTGAAATTCATTAACTGCTTGAACTCAATTGCTTGATAACTCAAAATATATTTTCATTTTAAGCTTTTTTTTTAAAAAAAAAATATCTTAAAAAGGTTGTGGGGAAAAAATGAAATGCTTAGAATGATTTTTAAATGACAAATTATATATTTAACTAATTTTTCATCTCCCTCAGGAAAAAAAAACTAATTTCTCATCTAAAACTTCTCTAAAAAATATATATTTTAAGATCTTGTCAAAAACTAAAATATCTTTAAAAAAAATAAAAAAATAAAATGAAATACTTAAAAAATCATTTTTAGAAAGAAAAACAAATATGTAAATAACGAACCCATGATTAAATCATTATTAATCTTTTTATCTTTTTTAGATATCTGAAACATCTTTAACTTTTTGCGGTTTAAAATTGCTTTGACAGTCAAAACACAATCAAGTTTGATTTAGACTCTAAAAGTAAAATGCTAACAAGTGTTTCCAATGCACTCTTTAAGCACTACTAGACCATTGACTCGTGCGTTTTAAGAAGTTAATATTCATCGTTAGAAATAAAACAATGTAGTTCGCTTGAATGTTAAAATTGTCGTAACTCAAATCATAATGTTAATTATCATAGACGTTGGTATTGTTCCATAATTCTAGTACATCGTTCATGTTACTTTAACAAAGGTGTAATACGTGTGAGCAGAGTTTGATGGTTAAAATAAGGAGTATTGCTTATAACGATAATTCCA
>Ga0099826_10003670_pt1 | contig 10515 bp, 6 predicted proteins | sample Mtrugardesep15_FD_76830 | JGI IMG/M metagenome (GOLD analysis project Ga0099826, IMG submission 76830) | Root nodule microbial communities of legume samples collected from California, USA - M. trunc garden sep15 | ecosystem: Host-associated > Plants > Roots > Nodule | place: USA: California...
AACTCAATGGCATAGGTGAAATGAAAAGTGGTCTTATCCATGAAAGATATTGATAAGAATTACAACAACAAAAAGGTAAAAAAAATTAGATGCGCAAAAGATATTCTGTAAATGAAGAGTGTAAATAATAATATGCCTAAATGTCTTTAATATATAAGATTTTGTATTTGTGAAAGTAGAATGTGATCCCGTGATATAGGATTGGAATTTTTAATTTTATATCGTCGTAATTTACCTAGTTAAAATTGCAGCGTTTCCTTAAGATGAGTCAAAACCTTAAATTCATACTAAATTTGATTAAAAGAATTTAATTGAGAAAATAAACAATTTAGTACCGTCTTGTTTGGACGAAATTAGGGCTGTCAAGCTTATAATTCACCTAGAGATCAGTTTCAACCGTTGGATCGAAAAGTATTAGAAATAGACATATACAAATTAAATCGAACACTTGAATCATGAACTGAATAAAAAACTTTATTAATTGAATACAACAAATAAAAATATGTTCATTTTGGCACCCTAATCAAGAGAAGTTTAGTTGCACATGACAACATACATTATTACAAAACAATATAATCATCTGCCTTGAAGCTCTGATAATTGACCATTGTCTTGTACCACTAGCTTTCGCAATGAATAAAAGTGTGTGTAAGAGTGTCTATTTATAGTGTAAAATTATTTAGGGGTTACGAGAAGAAAACTGGACTTTTTTCCACCAATCCAGCTTAGAAATCAAGCAAACAACAATTTATGGCCACAACCATGTGCGGGGTGTATGGGCGCATGAGGCAACCTTGGATGTTGCGCATGGCCCATGTGTAGGGGCGCATGAGGCAGTAGCTCCTATGTGATTTTTGCAGTTTTCGTTCTTTTTTGTAGTGTTCTTCGGTCTTAAAATGGATGCCTTCAAACTTAGGATTTATTTTCCCCAACTTGTATTGTCTTAAAAACCCTTCTAAAAACCATTGATCTTCGTTCTTTATATCCTCGATCCTTCATGTGATGTCTTGTTTTGTCGATTTTCAGGATTTCTCATGAAAAAGACTCAAAACACCTGTGAAGTTGCATGAGTTAGGATAAAAGTGAATTACAACGACTCAAATGATAACAATACAAAATATTCCTCAAACCCTTGACAAATCCTCTAAATGACCTCTTATTTGCCTTCAAACGCAAATAAAATAACTAAAAACATATCCTAAAATATCGTATAATTCCCCATGATCATTAACTTTGGTTTCCATGGTGCTCCATTGACAATCTTTTTCCCTTGCCCCACATTGAGCGTCAATTGCTTTGAATGCGGATCAAAATCCACCAATAAATTTGATGTGTGGAGCAAGGGTCGTAGACAACAAATAACCAAAACAATCTTAAGTGATAACAATAGATCTAGCAACAGGGTAAGCAAGACCACAAATGAATCAAAGAGCAACAAGATAAAAGAGTAGTAGAAAAGGGGAATTACACACAATATTGTTTATCTAGTTCGGTCCATTATTGATCTACTATGGGGGAGGGAGAAGCTCTCCATTCCACTAAAAAGAAAGTAACTTTACACAAATTTCAAAATGAATTACAATAATCAATCTTTAAACCTAATTCTACCATTTTCCCAAATCTCTTACCATGACCACGAGACTCAATGACTTCTCTATCCAAGATGTTTATAATTGTTTTAGAACCCTAGTTTATATACTCAAAAGGAACTGATCATTAGCCTTTGATTTTCTAAGGATCTACTCTTTTGATAAACTCTAGTTGCCTAAATCTCACCTCTTATGTGTTTCCCATATGTGTTTCCACCCCATGAATCCCTCTAGAAAAGACATCAACCCTTTTTCAAGTGTCTTCTCTTTTGGTTCCCCAAGATTCACATTTTTTTCCACTCTTGAAATTGTGTTGAAACTATTTATCATTTTATAGACTTGGCCACATATTTGTGCTTGGACGAAAAACAACAACCCAACATGCCTCCAACAGGTCTCCCGAGCCTGTGTGTAAAATGGAAGAATGCTTAGGAAACAGATCTCAAGGCATTTTTCAATAATAACATCTAAAAAAATTGATAAGCTAATGATAAAAGTATATTATGAAACACATTTAATTTTTAAAACAATTTTATAAGTTAGTCTAATTTCATGAGCTTAGCTCACTTAGTATGGACAATGCATAAAATATGTAAGGTCTAGAGTTCGAACTCCGGCCACCAAAAAAAAAAACCATTTAAAAAAGAAAAAAGTTTGTTTAAATAAGCTTATTTTTATCTAATCTGGAACATGTTTTAGCAGACGTGTGTCATACGTGGTCCATCAACAATATACATGTTAAATAATATTTCATTTAATTGGTAAAAAAAATTGTTACATTTTGGTTTGGAGACAAAGAATGAGTAAGATAGGAAGTTATTTACATCGCAAGTCATGGTGATATCGTAGCTTTTGTTGTTTTCTTTGGGGTTGAATTTGGAAAGCATGACTACAGTAAAATCTTGTATTATGTTCTTTTTTTGTCGTTATAGGGTTTAAGTTATGCGATTGATGACTATTTTGATCTGGTCATTCATAATGGAGGGGATATTATAATTTCAAATAAAATAATGCTACGTACATCAACATAAGTGGACTATGTAAATGTGAATTTGGATTGAAAGACCTAAATTGCACCGATAGACTTAATTAAAGGGACAAATTTGATACTTTATACGGTTAATGGACCAAATTGAAACTAAAAATTAAGTTAGGTAAAAGTATATATAGTATGAGTGAGTGGACATTAACAATCAATATGATTCTTGACAAAAACAAACAATCAAACAATATATTGACTTTCTTTACCAGTTGCATTTTAATAATAATCAAGAATATAGTACAAATCACAAAAGCATATTGATTTTCTTAAAACAAAGCCATACGAAACTTTAGGCAATACAGTATGTGAATTCGGCTAAATGACATCGCTTCTCTTATTTCTGTTGAAAATTATTTTTAAGATAAATTGATTTCTTTTCAAGAAACATTGATTATTAATTTTCAGAAACAATAACATTCTAAGGACCCATGGTAATCGCCTAATGATTTGTTCCGAAACGATGAGTGTTAATTATTATGAACTCGGATCAAAACTCATAACATCCAATACTTTGATGTGTGGAGAAAAATTAGCAGCAATCAAACCAAAGTGATCACATACAATAAATAAAATAAAATAAAAGAGAAGAAGAAGAATAACATGACGATATTTGTTCACCTAGTTTGGTTCAAATTTAACATGTGTCTGGAGGAGAGTGATCTCTCCAATTCACTATCAAAGAGTTTCTTATAAAGAGATACAAGGGTTACAAGAAATTAGCCTTCAACAATAAACCCTAATTTCTACCATTTCCTCAAATCTCTTTTTGTGGCCAATAGACTCAATGATTTATCCTTGATATGTTTCCAACCTTAGTTTCTACCCCAAAAGGAACCAACCCTTAGCCTTTGATTTAATAAGGATTTTCTCTTTTGACAAACCCTAGTTTGCCTCACTTTCACCTCTTCTTAAAACTGAAAACCAACGCTTGTCTTGAACTTCAATAAATAACCTTGTGGACTACAAGACTTGTCAAGTAAGTAGGTAAACAAGTGAAGTAACCATTTAACTTGTCTAAATGTCTTGCCAAGCAAGAAAAATTCCTTATATTTATGATTCTTGAGAAACAAGAAAAAAAAAATCCCAGCAAGAGATTTGAAGTCACATACAACATTTCTCCACCTTAACTCTAAATCGATGGTGATGTCAGTTTAACCAGAAACCACCTTGATCCTTACCCTTGCATCCAAATACACTATATAGTCTCACAAGCTCCCACCTTTACATCTTCAAAGCTCAGAATGTCTTCCACCTTCTTGAAGATCCTTGCACCCAACTATACTAGGCATTTTAGGTAGTTCCACAAGTTTCATCATAACCTCTTCAGCTCTCCGAGGTGATCAATTTTCGTCCTCCTGAAGATTGCCATGTTTCCAATTACCCTTGATATTTTAGGTAATCCTACAAGCTATATAAATCTTCTTCAACCCTGGAGTGTCCTTCTGTGTCCTTTTGAAAAATTGTTTGCTCTCAACTAGTTCCGCTAGTGGAAGACTCCACTACAAATGGAGGGGAACTATTACAGTTACACTTTAAGGTTTTAAGTCAACGTCACCAGACGAACTCAAATGGGTCTGAATCAACTATAATTAGTTAATAGGTTTTCAAGTTTGTTTTGTAATTAGAAGTTAGTTAGATAAACTCACTCCTATAAATAACTCTCTATATTGTACCATTATCTCGTTCTTTTATTAATATATATTCATTTAATATGAATCTCTATGAGTATCTTTCTCATGAATACTCTTACACTTTTTTTTTTCTTCCGATCATTACGAACTTTATCGCTACAATTCCATGATTCATAACATCTCTTTTCCAAAATCATCAACTAACTCCTATTGACATTTCAAGTCTAGAGAGAGAAGAAATTAAAAGGGTCAATAGTGATTTTCACCCCTGTAATATATGTCATTTCTGGTTCACTCCTGTAAAAATTTTGGTTTGATTTGCACCCTTGTAATTATTTTTTTCCGGAATACTCCTCTCCCCCATCCAACTCACCAAATTCGCCTATGTGGCGCTGACTTGGCATTTTTTTTTGGTTGGCCACATCAGAAAATTAATTTAAAAATTAAAAGTTTCCAAAATAAAAAAAATTGTAAAAATTAGGAAAAAAAATTCTTGAAATTTTTTTATTACCAAATTTTTTTCTAAAAAAATATGATTTTTAACAATTTTAAATAAAAAATTTCTTTAATTTTAACAATTTTTATTCTTAAAAATTAATTTTTAAATAATTTTTTATTTTTAAATTATATAAATGAATTTATATTATTTTTGAATTTTTAAAATTAAATTTCAAATATTTTAATAATTAAATTTATGATGTGGCCAACCAAAAAAATTAAAAATTAAAAAAGAAAACCAAGTGAGCGCCACATAGGCGAGTTTGGTGAGTTGGATGGGGGAGGAGTGTATTCCGTATTTTTTTTTTTACAAAGGTGCAAATCAAATCGAAAATTTTACATGAGTGAAAACCAGAAATAACATATATTACAGGGGTGAAAAACACTATTAACCCAAATTAAAATGGTATTTTAAAGGTAGATTGTCCAAGAGACATAGTTATGATTTTCTTTTATTTAATGTTAATGGTACCATCATTTATTATACTACCTCCGTCCCTAATTATAAGACTCTTTTGAAGAAAAAAATTTGTTTCTTTTTATAAGATCCTTTTGGTATTTCTAAGTACATTAATTAATTCTTTACCAACATACCCTTATTTATTTTATATTTTTTTCTTCAATTAGCATTAAATACTATGTTGGAAACATATACTAACCCTCTTTCTTAAAGGATAAAATTTTAAAAACAATAGTAATTACAAACAAATTTATTATTATTTTTAATTTTTTTAATTTCCGTTATTTTTTCAAAAGGATCTTATAATTATAGAGGAGGTAGCTTAATCTTTCACAAATTCGCTATTCTGAAACCATTCACCATCGACCATCTTCGCCCAACCACTACGAAAACCAACAATTTTGGACCATACCTCAAAAAGCTACGATGAAAATTAACCTTATGATGTATCGTTCACCATCCTTCTTTTAAACTTTAAATTTAATTCATTTATAAAACATGAAATCTATCTATCAATGGATTGATATCCATTCGACCCATCTACTAAAATATATAATAATTTCACAACTACCACCTCACCCAAATATCTACCAATCTAACCCTTCCATTCTTTTAGATACAGTAAAAATTGGGTAGAACAGTAAGACCATTATGTGCAAAGTTTTGCAGTACATGTGTAGGAAGTTGGAAACTTATGTAAATGGAAACATAAATGATTTGCTTTAATTAGCTATCATGCAGCGTACGCCATAGGTCTCTACTTAAATCGAAATTTAAATGCCAACTAACATTCTGCTGTGTAAGTTAGCTTCATCAAAACTAATGCTTCGTCCCGTCTCCATTATAAGTTGAGGTCTATTCTTATATTTATTTCTTAAATAATGAATCTGATCTATCAAAGTTTATTGGCTTTAGTGACAAAGAACTCCTTCTAAGAACTTAACAGAAGAATATCAGGTTCGATTTCTAGAGGAAACAACGTTTGGTCAGTATGCATGCTTTTAGATACAAACCAAATTAGTTGTCCACTATTGATGGGTTGAAAACCGATGCGAAAGCTAAAAAGAAATAATCATGAATCTGATCTATGATATATTAGATATATCATCTATTGTACGAATATAAAAAGAAAAATAACTATTATAGAAATTAGATTACACTTTATCTTGTTCTGTTTATTAAAGATATTTGAGTAAACAAAAGTTGATATATCTTATAAATACTACTCGAGATAGTAGTATTATTTATATCTTTAAATATAAATTTCATTTTAAAAAATCATTATTAAGTATATGTTCTGAAGTTTCCAAACAATTAGATATATCAATTATTTATTGTATAACTCGAATGTTGTTCATGATCAAATGTATCTCTTAACAAGTTGTTGGAGTGGTGATGGCAAGGAGGTTGATATCTTTGTTATAAATAAGGTTTCATTGAAGTTGTATTGATATCAAAAAAGAAAAAATATAAAAAAATCTGATCACATAAATGTTTATAGTATCTGTTTTAGGGTTGATTTTGATGGTACTTTCTTATATACTCCCTTCAATCTATTTTATAAGCGAAAATTTATTTTAATGTTTATTTAATAAATGATGTATTAGAGATATTACAAACTAGATACATCACATATTATCATGCAACTTTACTTTTTTTAATTAGAAAGTTTGTTTCTATTTATCGGATGGTTTCCTTTGCTCATACTTTACGAGAAGACAATGAATGTGCGGATTGGTTGGCCAAGTTTGGTGCTATCAACACCGACTCCTTAAAAATTTGACAGCTCCTCCTCAATTAGATATCATTTTACTTGGGATATCTCTAGAGCGTTAAGGCAGCGAATTACTTAGTTTCTTTTTTTCTTAGTCTTTTTCTTGCTTTTCCTTTTAATAAAAAAAGATACATCGCATATTAAATAGATCTAAAAGGTGATTTTTTTTTTCTTCTTATAACAATAATGAAAAGGAGTAAATTTTTGGGTGCTACTATTTAAAGCGAACCCAATTTCACAAGCGTCTCACGAATTCAAGGTGACCATTAGATCTTCTTTAGCATAAATGATGGATGGTTGAAAAAAAAAAAAGGTGATAGCATACAATATCAAGCAAGTTAAATATTATAAAGGTAGTCGTGAATCTCTCGCTAGGTATTTTGTCGCGAGATATAGCATTATTCATTGGAAAGGTTCATTAAAATTAAGAAAGAACTCGATATTTAAAAAACTTATGAACCAACGTCTAATCAAATTAACAAAATTACATCTACAAAAAATATTTTTTAGAAAAATACTAACAAGTATTCTCAAGACATTTGTTAATAAGTCTAAAAAAAACTCATCTTAAAAGTGATGTTTTCATTGCATTAAAACTTATCAATTTCTATTCTTAATCCTTAACATCACACTGATTTGCAAACCTTATTTTTACTGTTCTGTCAGTATACTTCCCATATCTATATGGGGTCTGAAAGACATTAGCTTAAGCCAGCTTTTGACACGTTAATAGATAGCGTTGGTATTTACTCTTGGTGGTTGTAATAATTATTATGGATATTCTATTATAGGTGTGAATTAATGGAACTTGGCTTCGATGGAATATATGATGCGTTGAAAAACCTCATAAATTTTTTCCCAAAAATATACTCTTCCTCTGCCCCATAATTTTACCCACGTTAATATCACCCGCGTAAATTTATAAATTTTACCCACTTAAATGATTATCTAAAAATATGTTGTAAAATATTTAGATATAAGAAAATACTTTAGATATTTTCATAAGAAAATATTTGGATATATAGCTTCCCAAAAAAAAAAAAAGTTGGATACAGTATAGAATATCCATACAGTATTTATTATTTTCTTCCACTATTATACCTTTATTTATTGAATTTTATACTACTTAACTACTCACTAATTACAATTTAATAAGAGTATTTTGGTAAATGATACTAATTTTATCATTGAAATAAACACAATTAATCATTTTCTTCAAAATTATACACAAACCTTAAACAACTATTATTTTAAGAAGAAGAAAGTATGTGATTGTCAAAACAGTTGAACATATATGTAAATAATTTTATTAAGATTTAATTTTTGTACACCGATAATATATTTTTATATATGTATCTAATAAAATTACATCAAGTGGATGTTTTAGGAATTAATTTAAGAAAGTGACACTATAATATAATTTAATTAGATGTATATGCAAAATAGATTTATTTATCGCTCGATATAAATTAATCTTTTTTTTTTATTAATCGAGTACATTTGACTATATGTGTACCCAACATTTTTAGAGGGTATCAAAGTTGTAATTTTTTTACATTAGATCAATTTGAGTTGGTGGGGTAGTTAGAACCATTTACTTGTGGTGCATCTATTATACTCCATCATATAAATAAATTAGCAAGCAACACCTTTGTTTTGGTATTTTCCATTGTTTCTCTTTCTCACACTCCTTAACCACACAAAATGGAGATGGTTGATTTCATTCCCATGTGTGGAAGCATAAGGTATACAAAGAGAAAAATATATCATAAGCTCAAGAGCAACAAAGAGGTGAGTAATTGCGGTATTAATGAAAATGTTGCTATGTCAGGTTCAAAGAATTTGAACTTTTTTGAAATGATGGAAAAAGTTCAACCAAAGATCTTGAGGTTATCAACAAATCTATGGAAAAGGTTGAGAGATGGTTATATACATGGTATGCAATGTATGGCTGTTCACGTTGCTCACTTGAACAATGGTGAAATTTGTTTTTTAAAGAAGATCCATCATGATGGTGATGAGGGTGATGTTGAGGTTCTTTACTTGAAAGCCTCATGAAAATTTGGGCTACATTTTGAAATTAAATCTTATGCTAGAGAGATATATAGTACTTATGTAAATTATTTTGCTAATTATGCTTTTTTTTTCCTTCTTATTATGGTTTTTATAGCTTGATAAAAAAATTATGGTTTTTATAGGCTTATGTAATATTATCTGCTTGCTTAGCAGTTACCATGAAAAGGGGCAATGAGAAAATCTAAATTATGTACTTTATGTGTGTATTCACCCAGTGATCATTGTTGGTAATTGGATCAAAATTAAATGATAATATAGATTTTGATTTTATTAAAATCCAAAATACAAATTGTGAAATGTGTATTGGATCGTTTGATCTTAATATAACATCCCCAATGTGGGTGAGCATATATGACCGTACTAAATTGTATGTGCAAAGAATCTAAATTAAATATTAGAATGAGTATTTCAAGAAAAAGATTTAGAGATTGGTTTCTTGTTATTTTAATAAATTTTATGGAAATATTGGATTTAAAGATTTGGAGAATTTTCTCAATGGAGTTCTTTCAATTAAAGATTTATGCAATCTCAAACACTCTCTTGGCCTTGAACTCTTTTTCACCAAGCTTTGTCGTGTCGATTGATCATCCATATGCCTATAGACTTTTCTTTGTTATATTTCTCTCCCAAGGCTCCGTTTGGCAATGCCAACCAGAATTTGATTTTTTTTTATTACAAAGCTAAAGTAGAAAAAACAAAAAACTGAAAAAAAGAAAAAAAAAAACGCTAGCTACTTCCTAAGTAATAAAGTGTCAGCTGCATCGCTACTTAGAAGATTAACAAGACCAGCAGGGGGGACATCATGACGAAGAAGTTCCACATCAGAAGAAACTCCAAGCTTTGCCATGTAGTCTGCACAATGGTTCCCTTCTCTAAGAGTGTGAGAAACCATAACATTGGTTTGTTGAAGCATTTGTTTTATGTCTTGGATGAAAACAACATATATATGATATCTCTCAATGGGACCATTAATAAGGTTGGTTCAAGCAAGAGAATCAGAATAACAAGCAAGTTCTACATAACCCAAATCTTTAGCCATGATCAACCCGTGATAGATAGCAGAAAGCTCACCTAGCAGGATGTCATCTGAACCTGGAATAAAATCGGAGAAGCCCGCAAGAAATAAACCTGCGTCATTATGCAAGACCCCTCCAAACCCGGTTCTAACAGGAGTACCATGGCAACTACCATCGACATTAAGAATAACACCAGAAAAATTATTACTTGTTCCATTTGATGTACCTGTCAATTGTAACAACAGAAGCAGAAGGAGAAAAGCTGATTACAATGCTCTCAATAGAATTTTTTATGTTACAAGTCAGGTGTAACGCCCATTTTTGATTATTTAATTATTTGAATTATTTGAGGAGTCTAGATATGTTTATTAATATATTATGAGATGTTGAATTAAGATTTAATATGATTTTATGTGACGTGGTGACTTA
>Ga0099826_10003671_pt1 | contig 10515 bp, 13 predicted proteins | sample Mtrugardesep15_FD_76830 | JGI IMG/M metagenome (GOLD analysis project Ga0099826, IMG submission 76830) | Root nodule microbial communities of legume samples collected from California, USA - M. trunc garden sep15 | ecosystem: Host-associated > Plants > Roots > Nodule | place: USA: California...
ATATGATACTGTTCCAACAGAAATGATAAACTCTTCCTACAGAAAGAGGAGAGCAAGGGGTGTGAAGTCTAAAGGCAGAACAAAATTTGTAAACATCCTTACCAAGACTCAATCCCACGAAGTCTATATCAAACAGTAGCAACCGATTATAGTTTCTCCCAAAATCTACATATAGCCAGAGAAGAACCTGCAGTAAAAAGCACAGCACTCGATGTTATCCTCGATATCTTACAAAATGCCTATAAGTTAGATACTGTCAACCCATCTTCTTCTCCATCTGAGTACATTTCTCCTTTGTCTGCACTGCCCGACTTGGAACAACTGGTGTAGTAGCGCCTTTAGAGGATGAACCACCGGAATCCTTTTTCTGATCCTTTGTTCCCAAACTCAGTTCTTTCTGGGATTTCGAGACACCGTAAGTTCCGAACTCGATATATAATTGAGGTGATGAAGAATTCTGGTCCTGCTCAGATTGATGAGATGCTGACGAACTGCTGTTGCCAATGCTTGAAAGAACAGGAAAATCTTCCTTTGAGAGCTCAAAGGACTTGGAATTCTTATCATTCTTGTCAGTCTCAGGAGGAACCTCTTCTATTTGTTTTCTCTTGGATGAAGCATTATTATTATTATTATTATTCGCACGACTGGATCTTCTTGGCCTGGACCCTCTTGCACGGGCGTTCCAGTTGGTAGTAAGAGTCTGAGTCAGAAACATCCAAAAAAATTTAGGATGATATAATTAGTTATCATAATATAATATAAATAAAGTTTGAAAACAAAAGCAATTTACCATGTCAGGTATGTAAGTGCCTGTTCCTCGCGATTTCCTTATTTCGTCAAGGCCATAAGTAGGTTGTGGATGAACATTTGGATGAAAGAATGTCTGACTCGGCACATAAATATCAGCACCTCTATGATAGTACATATACCAGTTTTGTTGTGATGCAAGCATATCAGCATCAAATTGTGGTGATGGGGGAATGGGCTGTGCAACGAGTGGCATGGCATAGTTACGACACAACTGTACGTATTTTAAGCCACCATAGTAACTGTCACAATCTCCAACGAGGACAGACTCTTCAGATTTTCCGGTACCAAATGCAGGAATAGGAACATCAATGTCTGGCCTTTGTCCTTTCCCATTTCTATTCAAGGTGTTCATGAAAAACACCTCAAGTGCTCCACCCATTCTTTGTCCCGGAAGCTTAAGGATCTCCTTAAGCCTCCGAGCACCAAAATTAAGGGCGAATGTAATTCGATGTAAATTGCCTGCAGGAAGAAGGTAAAAGGTTGACAAGTGTATGTAAATGTTAGTGAAGTATTCCATTTGAAAAAAGTAACCATTACGAACTTCAAGTTGTTATACAACATTAATCTCTGATTTGTTCAGTATCATACATAAAAAACTGAAGTCATCACAGGAGCACATATCAAATACAAAATGTCTGTTTTGTCCGAGTGGAATTGGACTTGAATCCCCTAAGCAAGGTCTCGGATTCAAACGTGATTAGGAGGAGAGACCTCACTAAAGGTGGTCAGCCAGGTTTCCGAACGAAGTTTTGTCATCGGCAAAGTCGGTGGATACTTCGCACCGATGACATGGTTACCAAACATATATATGTTTGTAGCGAATGATATTGGAGGAAGCCCTGATGCATTTGTCACTAGCAATTAAATATGTTTTCGAAGTAAGGTATGAAGTTGGCTTATTAAGCAATTAAATTTAAAATACAGAAATAATATTCACCGTAATCAATTGATGCTTTAATGTGCAAAATTACCTTTGCTGACACTGCGGCCTAGGTTGTTGTCATTTTTTAGAGGATCCAAGATGTTAATGTACTTGATGGAAAATTCACGGGGCGAAGTCTCGGATGCCTTTGGAACAAAGCACATATCCCTGTAATTTTTCAGAAACTCTTTACTGAGCAAGAACTCACCTCCATCACATTCTGGTTTCTCTGCGACAAGCAAGTTGGTATCAAGGACCGAAGATTATAAACAATCTAATTAAATCATTAATGCATCCAATGACTTCTGCAGCCCCAATAACACTTACCAACAATTTCTGGTAGGGAGGATAAGGCTTGTGGACCATATATGGTGACATAATTCTTCTTCCAGTCAAATGTACTGTAGTAGTCCAAAAATCTGTACAGCACCTACTAGCAGAAGCAGTTCAGTGGTTTATTTCTTTATGTAGATGTAGATGTAGATGTAAATACAAATGCTGAAAGGGTTCAAAGAATATCAACGAAAGACATAACTCACCTCTAGAGGACCGCGCACTGATGAATGAAAACAGTTGATGATATATAAAACCAATATTTCAACTGCATATGTTGAGAGCAGGCCATGGTGTGCACCAAGAATTCGGCTCTCATAATAGCACCAGGCTTTGACTAAGATTATACTGCGTTTGAAGACATGGTTTTTCCCGACAAGTTGGTCAACCTGAGAATTTATTTTTAAATGAAAAAAAGAATTAGCAAAGCCTGAATATGAGCAGGACATTTTTTTTTTAAATTCAATGGAAAAAGAAGCTAAATAAACAATTAACTCAGTGATGAGTTGAGACCATTGCAAATCGATCTGACTGAATAGAGGCACACAATTTAATAGGCGGTATTCTCTATGTGAATATTACAGAAAATGAGTCAAAAATGACAACAAGAAAGTCAAGTAGTAGAAACTGTAGGAACGGAAGGGGAAGCAAAATCAAATATCAAATATAAAAAACATCACAGGAAAATGAGTCAAAAAATCTAAATGGAGGAAAATGTATATAAAAATTTAATATAAATAGGAATCCTAACACGGCATATAATATAATTTCATATATTTACTACTTAGACCAACTAACCACATATTAGGTCTACTCAGCAATCAAGTGCCAACTTTATATAAACTGTACAAACTAACAGTAACACGAGGGAAACTTAAGCTATATATTTTAAGCACATGGTATATTGATCTTGATCTCAGAGAACATAAACTAGTTGTAAAATTAATTAGCAAAAATAATATTTACCTGCTCCAGAAAGCGCAGAGCATAGAGTCCAGCCATCTGATTAAAGGAGATGTCAACTGCAATATTTTTCACCGTGCATTTGACAACCCTTACCTGCAGTCCAATTGCCAAACATAAAAAAGGAAGTCTTATAAAGTTAAGAGATATAATTATACTGAAAACCTGAAACACAATTTTCCAATCAGGAAAACCGAGAAAAGGAAAAAAAGTAAATATAAAAAGTAAAGCAATAACGGCAGTGGAAACACTTCTTTTTCACATAGGATGTAAAAGCAACATTCCAAATATAATATATATATAGCGCCGCTATAGCCACTATTTAACAACATTGGCTGCACTACACGGGTATCATGGCATCTAACAGGCCAAGACTCTCTTAAATTTTAAAAAATTTCCCTATTCCCTTGTAGGGAAGCAAAACTGTCGCTGTTATGTTCTTCATTTGACAATGCATCTTAAGTCAATCAAACTTAGAGATTGGATGAACAGAAAAGGGTAAGGGTAAGTTCCTATTCCTTTACAACACATAACCAAACTCCATTGGCAGCATCCATCAGTACATGAAGTCAATTGTAACAGTTTAATAATTGTTCGCAGTTTAAAATTATATTTAGCCTATTTCCCCAACAAGATTGAACTGCTTGGCTAGATAGCAGAAACTCAAATGGGGAAAAAAATGAAGGCCTCAGCTCAATTGAACCCAGTATGCAGTCCCAAAAGAAGTAGAAACCTAATATGGTTGAAGTAGTAGTTGCAAATCTCAATTTTCCAATAATAAATGAAACTAGGTGGCTCGAGATAGTTTAGTAATTAATCGGTCCAATCCCTCATTTAAATTACACCGTAATTGAATACTGCTACTAATAATAGCAAACGGTAGCATTAATAACAGCAACAATAACAACTTTGATATTTAATAACACACAAACATTAACATTAGTAGTTAGAAAATGGACTACTGATTTTATTTTTTTTGAAACAACAAATATTATTAATGACGAAGCCGTGCAAGACGCACTAAAATTCGCGAGAGAAGTACATAAAAGCCTTAGATAAGCGGTACACTTACAACCCATAGAACCCAAAGGTACCCTACAAGGAAAGGAAAAAACAACAGCCGCTACCACATGCCAAAAATCTGGCAGCAGCTCACTGTCATACAGCTGCTACCACAAGCCAAAAACTGGCAGCAGCTCACTGTCATACATAACAGCATACCCGCAGCACCAGCCAGTCCCCCGAAAAACACAGCACAGCCTAATCACAGTCTGGAAGCACTAAGCATGGAACCTCTCTTATCGAATGGATGTAACTTTCATATAGTTGTCATTTCTTTTAATTATTTCTACTAATTTTCCTATTAAACTCAACAGTAGCATGATCTAGAGCGACTATTCCGAATGTTCTAGAGGCATGGATATACTTAAGATTCTTCTGATTTCAGTGATAAAGGAAAACAAGAAATACATCATTGATGCTAGATTGCTAGGTAAACAAGATATCAAACTTACAATCCAAAAAAAAGCAAATGAAAAATCTTAAACGCAATCTCAGAGTTTAGATAAATGAAGATTCTAAGAAATCAGAATTCAATAACTATAGCAGCTTAAATAGAGATGTTGTTTATAAACCTGTGCACGTATTTGTTGTACGTCTGTTACTTGGTACTCATAGTCCTCTCCACTTTCAAGTAGATTGCATACAGCTTGTACCAAAGCATCCTCAACACTTTCATGACTGAGAACTGTCAAGTCAATATCTCCATCTGGAAGATAGGTTTTTAGTGGGACTGATCCAAACACAAATACCTGCAGTTAACCCATAATAGATAAAAAAAATTATTTACGGACACCACTGTAATGGTATACACATAATGAGACCAATTTGTTTTTCGCACCTTAAAGCTTTTGAAATTTAAAGAGACAAAACATCGATAAATTTGGAATTGAGGCAAGTACATTTTTCAAAATAGTGTCAACTTCTTCAAATCAAAAAATGTTCACCAGAGTAAACAAATAATTGTGAAACTCACCTAAATATTATTCAATTCAGGCATTTCAACCAAGGGAAAAGGAGTTTCAACCAATCAATTTTAAACAGCAAAAAAAATCAAAACACCAACCAAATCCATGGGAAAGAAAGCAACTTTGATTAAAAGAAGAGAATACAAAATACATAACCCACTCCTACAACAATCTAAGGTTAAAAGTATGAAAACTGAATCAAAATATTCAAACCTCTCCCCCATAGTAACCTCCAATCAGCCTCTGAACAAAATCAATAATCCGCTTTCTGTTCACCTCAGAAAGAACATTAGGTTGAATTGTACATAGTACTTCCTGGGCCCTCTCTTCAATCATAAACCAAAGCTCGTCATCCATTGAGAACAGTTGTTGGTTAAACAAGGAGAACGGCAACACATTTTGTTGTATAGTACCCATTGCTGCCAATCTCAAAACTCAGATATCCTGCAAACAAAACCAAAATAATAAAACCAAGATTAAATAACACTACAAATAGTCAAATACAACAGTGAGTGTGCTAGCTACAAATTGTTGAAGAGTAATGAAGCACTAACACGGAAATGGATACCAAACACTGACATCAACACTAACACATAGACACCGGAAATAATTTAGGAAAATGTAAGTAATTTAATGTAACCATTTGACACCGAACCAACACATGTAGGACACCGGACACAAATTTTAGGAACTAGTTTCCGCTGTTTTTGTTGGTAAGAAAAAAAATGTATCATAGATGGTTACATTCAACAATAATTCCATTAACCATGCCTTCAAAAACAAATCCATTAATACCAATATTTAAATCAATGGTTTGGTTGGGATCATTTAGTTTATAAACCCTATCTGGTAGTCTAACTCGTCAGCCTCGTCTGTCTCGTGTGTGAAGCAGGGATGCTTGAATACATTAAACAAACACCAATGAATCTCATATGATGCAAAATTCATACGAAATAACCAAAACAAAATGAAAAATGTGTTTGTTCACAACTTCAGTTCATAAACCCTAAATTGAATTTAACAAGGCTTGTAACATAAACTAATCAATTATCAGTAAGTGAATAGATCCAACTACAAAACAAGTATAGGCACAGGAACAGAGTTGCAGAATCAACTTTAACAAGTTTCAATATCAGATGTTACAGCATCATATATCACAAACATGACATAAAAGAGAATAACACCAGAAACCATAGCTCCAAACCAAGTAAACAAAAACTAGTTTTTTCAAGCAAAAAATCAACTTTTTTTTTGCACAATCATCCAAACAATGAGAATGACATAACAAGCTACATTGAACAACAATCAACAATTTTTTTAATTATTTTTTTAATAAAATAAAAAAACAAACTTTTAGGTCAAAAATGAAACCTATTAAGTCCAATCACAAGAATTTAGCCTCTGATCAACACAAGTCCATAGAGTCATAAAAAAGAGAGTGAATTTACCTCAAAAACCAAAACAAGGTTTCAGCTTTTGTGCAAAAACTCAACTGGGTCAGAAGTACTTAACCTAAAACAAGTGATTAACAACAGCAAATGAGAGTATGAGAAAGAAGAAGAAGAGATCAAAACCACTAAGCAGAGAGAAACTCTCCAACTTCAAAGTGGGTCCCGCATTGCAACAAGGTTTCTAGCTACTGCTGCTGCTATTTCTCATTCACATTAGTCACACAATCAACACAATTCACTACCTTATATAATCCCAAAAAAGGAAAATCCAAAAAACAAGATAAGAACGAAGAAAAAAATTAATAAAATTAAAAACCCATTTCAATTTTTCAAATTTCATTTCAAAAAACTCATCTTTTAATCCTTAAATCCGTAAAAATATCCCTCATTTTAATTAACTCACAAAACACGTGTAACGGTTCACACAGTTTTCTTTTTCTTTCTTCATTCAGTTTAAGAGAAAAAAAAAGACAAAGACAAAAATTCAGTTACTTCTTTTCCGTCTTCACTTTCCAATGTTGTTGTCTTTGTCTTGGTCTTTCACTTTTTCTCCTCATTCTTCGCAAAAGCATTATCGGTGTCAATGTTGTAATTTTGTTCCTGGAAACGTTTCTCAAACGGAACGTGGTTTGGAATTCAACACCGGCAGTGCATTTTACCGACAAGAAAGCGCCACGGGACGTGACCTCGGAGTTCTTGCAGCTTCCTTGCAGAAGAAGTCTAATGGAAGCTTGCGTGTTCTTGATGCACTTTGTGGTTGCGGGATACGGTCGGCGCGGTATTTGAAGGAAGCTGAAGCTGATTTTGTTGTAGCTAATGATGGAAATGATAGCTATGGAAGGATAATTGAGGAGAATTTGAGTCGGGTTTCGGCGAAAGAGGAGGAAAGATGGGTGGTTACTCATTTAGAAGCTAATAGAGTTATGACTGATTATTACATGCAGAAGAGTTTGTTTGATTTCATTGATGTTGACTCTTTTGGAAGTGATTCTACTTTTTTAAGGTCTGCTATCAATACTTTGAAATTTGGTGGTCTGCTTTATGTCACTTCAACTGATGGTTTCTCTTCTGGTGGACACAGGCCTCATCAGTAAGAATGCTGTTCTTTCTCAGTGTTTTGATTATTACGGTAGTGGTCACAGTTATCATACCAAGGGCATGTTTAGATTGACTTGTTTGAATTTATCTATTACCATATGTTTTGTGAGACTGTTTGAGAGAACTTATGAAAATAGCTTTTGAAATGTTCGGAAGTTGTTTTGGCTCATTTTCATAAGTTCTCCAAGATAGCTTGTTAAAACGGATTATAGTTTACACTAAAATAATTTAACTTTATTTCATATTTTGCTATAAAAATAGCTCATGTAAGTTTATACATAAGCCCTTATCATGATAAGCGCTTGTGCTCTAAGCTGCAAATAAGTTGTTATCCAAACAGTGGCCAAATAGTATGGATATGACTTCAATTGTTTTGTGGCCACATAAGCATAAACAACCCTGATGTTGTTGTCTGGTTGCAAGTTGCAACCTTGTTTTAAAATGAATTTGATGTTTCGTGTTTTTAGATTTGTGTAGTGTAATTTGTTTGGTCTGATTATGAGAATTGTGATGGAGTATTTTCATTGCTGGCACGGAATATTGCAGTGAAACAAATGCTGCAGATGTGGCTATTGCATAAAAAAATGTTGATGTTGATATGGAAGACCGTATTTTAAAACTGCCAAAGAATCAAAACATAGGGGGCTGTTTTGTATTTAAATTAGTTAGGGGTCCATAACCGCAACTTTTGGAAAGATAGGGGTCCAAAAGTGCAATTAAACCTTTTTTTTATTGGTATGCTGTTTGATTTGTGTAGTTTAATAGGTGATAGCATATATGTATCTTGTGTTGTATATTGTAATGGATTTAGGACCTTTGGTTGGTGGTTTGTAACTTTGACTTTTTCTTGTTTAGTTCTTTAGCTGCTTATGGAGCTTATGTGCGCCCTATGACATATTCGAACGAGAATGGTTTGCGAATGCTTATAGGCGGGGTTGTCAGGGAGGCTGCATTGTTGGGGTACCATATAACTCCCTTGTTTTCGTACTATGCTTATCATGGACCTGTTTTCCGGGTCTTGCTCAGATTGAATCGTGGGAAGCTTCATGATAGTAGGTGATAACCCCTTATGTTGGTGACATGCCTTGTGTTGTTTTCATTTGATTGTTATGTAGTTAGTCTCTTATTTGTTACTTCCATTGTGATTGCTGTAGGCATTATGGTTTTATTGGCCAATGCCACCAGTGTGGAAATTCCCATGAGTTTTCTTGGGACCAACTTGGTCAGATGAGTTGCTCCTGCAGTGTGTCAAAGGTATGGTGTGGTTTGTTTGAGATTACCTCATCGAGGTTTTTTACTGTTTATTTACTGGCAATCTATCTTTGTAAGTTGTAACTAGTGTTAGTAAGTAATATTGCTAGATAACAACTTCTCGGATTAATGTGATAACTTGTGTGTGTTTTTTAATCCTAAATTCCTATTTCAACTTTGCTGCATGAACATGGTCAGTTCCAACTTCCAAGTATGTTAATTGCTTTTCCCTACTAATTTGCTTTTACTTGGTGTACGTTGTTTATATAACATGTTGCTGCATGAAACATGATTAGTTCCAACTTCCATGCATGTTAATTGTTTTTCCCTACTGAATTTGCTTTTACTTGGTAAGTAATTCTACGTTATTTATATAACCTGTTGCTGCATGAAACATGATTAATTACAACCTCCAAGCATGTTAATTGTTTTTCCCTACTGAATCTGCTTTTACTCGGTAATAAGTTAAAGAATCACCCTTTTGGATTCATATTTTTCATACTATATTTTTTGCTATTTCTGTCGGTTGTTTTAATGAATGATTTATGGAACAGGAATGAGGAAAACTGTTGAAGCTTGTATGATCTATTTGTGCGATTTAGTTTTCCAGAGTTCAAATGACGGAAATATTGTTACTTCCTATGATTGTATAAAGTACTCTATTTCTTTTCATTTCTCAGGTTTCAAACTCCCTTAAGGTATCAGGACCTCTTTGGACAGGGCCTCTTCATGATGCTGCATATCTTACGGACATGTTAGATCTGGCCAAGCAGTGGGGATGGATTGGTTGTGATGGTAAAGACAGTCTTGAAAAGCTTATAAGACTGATGGTGGATGAAAGTGACCCCAGGTTGCCATTTGGGTATATCAAGTTGGATGAGGTGATTCTTATATCTTTGTTGTACTGTAAATACCGTTAGCTACTTTGGTGAGAATATTGAGTTATGGTAGTTTTATTTGTACTTATCCAGATGGCAAGCCGTGCAAAAATCAACACTCCACCTCTTAGGGCCTTGATGAGCGCCATGCATGAGGTACTCTAAAAATTCTTCAATATGGTAAAAGAATCAAAGTCATAATGGTGTGCTTCATTGAGTATGTGTTTCATGAGAACAAATCTAACTTCATTCTATTTTAAATTTGTGTTAAAAGGATCGTCGATAATTGCATTTAGATATAGATAAGGGAGTAAAAGGATACGGCTCATATGCATCATGAAAACTGGCAGTTCGGAGAAACTACTAATGAATAGGCTGCATTATGTTGATAATTGCATTTAGATATGATTAGGCTGCATAATACTATTTTATACCATAATTGCTTTCATGGCATAAACCTTCTTTGCTGCTCAAAAAAATAGAATTATGCCATGAAAGCAATTATGGTATAAAATACACTTATTCACATTATGTAGGTATAAAAATGAAGGGAATTGCCTTTTGTTCTATATCATGTCATCATTGCCGATTTGTTTACCCTGTTTAGTTTGATGAGATATTTAGTCATAGATTGTTCATGTAATCATGTTGATTCCAGATGAAGCTTTAGAAACCAAACATTCACTTACCTTGTACTTTGTTTATTGCAGAAGGGTTATGCTGCCAGCAGGTCTCACATAACCACAAATGCAATTAAAACAAATTGTCCCATGACAGAACTC
>Ga0099826_10003672_pt1 | contig 10513 bp, 9 predicted proteins | sample Mtrugardesep15_FD_76830 | JGI IMG/M metagenome (GOLD analysis project Ga0099826, IMG submission 76830) | Root nodule microbial communities of legume samples collected from California, USA - M. trunc garden sep15 | ecosystem: Host-associated > Plants > Roots > Nodule | place: USA: California...
ACAATAAAATAAGTCACCACGTCTCATAAAATCATATTAAATCTTCACTTAACATCGCATAATATATTAATAAATATATAACAACTTCTCAAATAAATCAAATAATTAAATAATCAAAAATGGGCGTTACACATAACAAGTTCATGTTTCTCTGCATTTCTTGTTTATTTCTTCTGTTTTACTGCTTTAGTTTTGTTAAAAACTGTAAAATTGCATGCTTTAGTCAGGGTTGCTCCGGTTACGGTGGTTTCCACCGTTGTTTTGGTGGTTACCACCGTGCATGAGCCGTTGTTTAGGATTTAGAATCAGTATTTTGCTGTCTTTAGGGAAACTATCAGTGGCGGGTTGTCACTTTGTTGATAAGTTTCGCCCTGCCGCCACCGGAGAGGCGTTGCGCCGCCGTATAAAGAGAAGTTTTTGCCGGGAGACCATTTCTATAGAAAGTTGTCAGCTTTTATTATTCCTTGGCGATCTGTTTCGTTTGCGAAAGTGTTCGATCCCTTCCTCGCCGCAATCGATCGACAGGTGAAGGAAGCGTGGATCTGAATGTTAGATTCACTTTTTCCCTTCCTTCTTTCTCGGGTTTCACATGGATGACAACCAAAAAGGAGATGCGGTCACGACGCTTGATAATTCTTGGATGGGGGATGGGCCAGAAGGGACGACGGAGATCCCTTTCAGTTCTGTAGGAAGGAGCGAGGATTGGGAGGTTATGCTCCTGAGCGTCTCAGAAAAAGTATGCTCACTTTATCCAAACCATATTTTCCCTATGTATGAAGTGATTTTCAAAGACATAGGTTTCAGTCATTCCTTTTCTGACTTCGAATTGGTGTGTCGGTAGCTCCAAATCTCTCCCTCTAAGAATGTGTTCTTCACCCTCTTTACCATACAGCGGGCACGAAGAAAGGTGGAGGATCCGACTGGGTGTCCTTTCGCCACAATAAGAAGATGTTCAACATCTTCACCGGAAAAGTAAAAAGTTTCAAAGAGCGCTTCTTCTTGGTAAGGTCGAGGAGCGAAGCCGCTTTAAACAATCATTTGACGGCGGCGGAAGAGCCTTCCTCGGTTGACGGTGAAGCCGCTGCTCATACTCTCTATTTCCCTTTAAGCTGGAGTAAAGAGCATTACAACTATGAATCGAGAGATTATGGTCGTAGTGTCACTCGGCTGACGGAGGAAGAGAGAGAAGCTCACAACAAGTTGTGGGCTTATGTTAAGTCTTTTTCACCCGCGACGGCGGTGGGCTTGGAGGGCAATTCGGTAACAGAATCCCGTTTGATAAACAGTCATGATCTGGTGTTGTTTGAGAATTTGATGGATCTTCTCGGTAGATATCCTTTTCTTCATACTTTCATGTAACTTTATTTTTTTGAAGCTTTCTTAATAACACCTTTTATGTGATTTCTATTCGCAGGAAAGATACAGAACATTCGTGAGCTTGTCAAGAAGTCCAGCAAGAAAGTAGCTAGAAGAGGAGCTGGTAGGAGAAATGTTTATTCTATCACCAACCTAATCGTTGGGTCCGGTCCTGGCTCCTTATCACAACATGTGGTGGAATTGATTAGTGACGGCTGCGAGGAAGAGGTCGGTTACTCTCTCAAGAGAAGGAGGGAGGAGCCCGTTGGCGAAGGGAAAGATGTGCCTGCCAAAGCAGTGCATCTCCAGTCTGAGGGATGGGATCTTCTTCAACTGCTGGACTTTTGGTCCGACCCTTAGTCGACTCTTTGCTTGAGAGGGATGCGACGAAGGCCTTAGAGATCGATGTGGTTGTGAACAATATTTCGACCGAGGGTGAAGTCCGGACGAACGTGTTTGTGAAGGAGATGGACTCTCTGGAGGCCAGGGTGGTGAAATTGGAAGCTGACCTTGCAGGTTCGAGAACCGTTGTGGAAGAGAAGGATCTCCGAATTGCCTCGCTGGAGAAGAAAGCGGTGGATGATTAGTCGGCTCTAGACCAGCTGAACGAGGCTCAACACAAGTTTGTCGAGGAGAAGAAAGCCCTCGAGGATACTCTACGCGATTCTAGTCTCCCTAGTGAGGAAGAACTTGATGATACTGCCTGTTTGGCTCGTCCTGGTTTGATCGCCAAGATCAGTGAGCTTGAGAAGATTCTAGTGGATGCAGTTGTGCATGGTTTTGGGAACGCAGTGGAGCCATTAAGGGTGGTGAATCCTGGCATTGAGCTGTGTGTCGATATGATTGACTACCTCCAATATGTGGAAAATGGAGTGTTGGTGCCCCCCCTCCCGAGGAAGAAGAAGACGAGCATGTTGTAAACTCTCAGGCCTGAGTGGCCTTGTAATTTATTCTTCTTTCCAAACAATTTTTATATTTTGATGTGACCAACCTTGTGCCAATGACAATGTGCACCCTTCGTGGTTAGCACCAAAAATATGTAATTTATATTTCGTTCTATTTTGCTCATTTCTTTATCATATGAAAATGTATGTATTATTTTCTAAGTATGATGTGCGACCCGAGTGCTCCGTTGCATGAGACTTCATATCTGAAATTATTTTTAACTTCACGTATGAACGCGATCGCTGCTCTTGTATGTTTTTAAGAACAAAACGACTTGGATGTTCATAAGTTGTGCCTTTTTGACTTTGATGTATGCTTTTAGGTTGATTGTAAACAACTGAGCAATGTTTAAATCAAAAGTAGATTTGGTAGGCCAAAGGTTAGGTCCAACCCCTCGACAATTATTGCTTAGTGAAATATAGTGATGACTGGGGGTTAACCGATGGTTGAGATCGCTAAGTAGATCAATTCTTTAAATTGTATTTTTAACTTAAAGATTTTTCTCTTCTTCGCCCAAGCATTTCGTTCCGTTTGTTTAGAAAACGAACACTTGCACGCTATTTTGCGAGAGGATTTGGGCGTGAAAGTTCTAACTTTTATGCAGGGTATGTGTTAGAAGCGTTTCACGTCCAAGAGATCGTTTATCTGAACGTGTGTTCGAAGTTGCGTTTCGAACGAATAACGATGGACGAACGAAAAATTCAATTTAAGTTCAATGCTCTGAGGCGTGAATCACCCATCGCGAGTTGGGGTTCTACCTAACAATGTCGAGCAGTGATATCACAGTTGTGAGGGAACATACTGAAGAGTAAGCGAATATGTTGTATTTAGATGTGGTTTATCCTTTATTAAATTTTGGAATCAGAGTAGCATAAGTCTCTTCCTCCGTTGTAAATGCTTGTTTGTGAGAGTGTGCAACTCGTTAGTTTGAACTTTGTATGTACAGTAGAGTTGTTAGCTTGATCGCCGAACTGAAATTCTCGTTGAATTACCCTTCTATTGTGTCGAGCAGCTATTTTTTGTTTTAGTTCTATCTCTTTTAGGGCTACTTCACTTCTGATTTCATCAATTAATTCGAGTTCCTCTCGTAGGGTCTTTGCATTGGCTTGGAAGTTAGTGTTAGTGCCCGTTCGCCAGCTGAGTTCATTTAGCTCAATGGGAATGACTGTTTCCATTCCATATGTGAGGCGGATGGGAGACTCACTGGTAGTTGAGAGAGGGGTCATTCGATAAGCCCATAGGATTGTACCCAGTTGGTTTTGGCTTCGTCGAGCCTTTTGTGTATCCCATGTAGGATCACTCAATTCGTTGATTCTATTTGTCCGTTTGCTTGGGGACGTACAATGGAAGTGAAACTTTGTTTGATATTCAAGTCTCTTAGGTAGTCTTGAAACCTATGATCAGTAAACTACGTCCTGTTATCTAAGATCATGAGGGTCGGTGCTCTGAACCTTGCTAAGATATTTCTTTTGAAGAAACATAGTATGTTTTTAGCTGTGATTTTTGCTAAGCGTTCAACTTCAATCCACTTTATTGAGTAGTCTGCCGCTACGACTAAGTATTTTAATTGTCCGACGACTTTAGGAAAAGGTCATAGAAGGTCGATGCCATGCCATGCGAATGGCCAAGGAGAAGTCAGCGACGTGAGCTCGACTGGAGGGGTGATATGCATGTCCCCGTGCCTTTGACATTTATCACACATAGTGACGTAGTTCTTAGCGTCCTTTAGCATGGTATGCTAGAGGAATCTTGCTCGTAAAACCTTTTTGGTGAAGGCCTTGGCGCTAAGATGTTACCCGCATATACCGTCGTGTGATTCGGCTTGGGCTTGGGCCTTGATAAAGCCACTTTTGTACAAGGTTCCTTCCACTAAAGTAAATGAGCAGGCCTTTCGTTTTAGTTTCGTTCTTCCGTAAGGATTTGAAGGGAGTTCACCGTTAGTTATATAATGGATCAAAGGTCCTCTTCAATCCTGGATTTCAGAGATCTCGTTGACCTCGAGAAGACGAGCTTTTTGCCTTTGAACGATTGGTTCAGTACGGACGCTTGTATGACGGTTTTGTTTCCGTTGGAAGTTTGAGTGCTTGCCTGTTTGCAAAGAAAATAGACTCGAGCATTTTGTTTGCGGGGAACGTGTACCACATCCACATATTCAAATTCTTTCATTTTAGTTTGCACGAGTTGGACGCACTCTTGTAAATGTTCTTCCCTGATTTGATATTCAACAGTAACCTGAGAGCCAGTAACTTGGAATCAATACAAATTTTGATCCTCTTGGCCCCTATGTCCTTGGCGATTCGTAAGCCAGCTAGGAAGGCGTGATACTCTGTAGTGTTATTTATCATTGTGAAGGATAGTCCCAAGGACACTTCGATCACAATCCCTTCGTCGTTCCGATGGATCGGCTTGGTAGATATCCTTTTCTTCATACCTTTTTGTAGCTTTATTTCTTTTAAGCTTTCTTAAACATGCTCAAAACATCATTTTTACTCTTCAAGGTGTAAACCTAAGTTTTTCTTGAATAGTCATCAACAAAACTCAGAAAGTATGCTCTTCCCCCAATTGTTCTTGTCTTCATAGGACCGCATAAATGACAATGCACCAAATCAAGAATTTCTAGTCTTCTAGATGAGTGTATCTCAAAAGAAACTTTACACTTCTTTTCAACCAGACAGTGAACACATTTCTTCAAGTGTGGATTACTCATGTCAGACAACACATTTCTCTTGCATATAGCTTAACCATGTCTTTCCCACCCATGTAACACAACCTCTTATGTCACAACTCAACTTTCTCAGCTTATTCAACCACATGCACATATTTAATTATTTTTCCATATGTCAAGTAAAGGTTAGAACATTTTGTACCTCTTGCAACAATCATAGATCACTTGGAAAGTTTTCAAGAATCCCGTGAGAACAAGTTGTCATAACCTTCATCACATAGTTTAGCCACATAAAGCAAATTCAACCGGATGACTGGAACATGCTTCACATCCTTGAGAGTTAACTTTTCCCCATTGGACATCTCCAAATTAACATCCCCAAGACCAACACACTTTAACTCACCTTCATTAGCCAAATTCACATCACCAAATTCACCTAAAGTATATGAGCAAAAAACATCTCTCCTAGAAGTGATATGTATTGAAGTACCACTATCAATCACCCAACTGGATGCACTATCAACAATATCATGCTCTTCAACAAGAAGAAATTCATCATCATATGCCAGATTAGTCGAGCCACAATCTGAATCTTCTTTTTTCTTTTTACCTTTACCTTTGTCCTCATTCTCTTTTTTCAAAGACCAACAAAATCTCTGTTTATGACCCTTTTTACCACAGTTGTAACACTCAACAACTTTCTTGGAATTACTTCTGTTTTGGTCTCTATTGTCTAAATACTGGTTCACGTTTCTCCCCCTTGATTCAGTAACCAATAACCCTGACTCCGAAGATGAGTCCTGAGACTTTCTTCTCATTTCCTCATTCAAAACACTGCTTTTGACAAGGTCCATTGACAACACACCATCAAAATCAGAATTAGACGACATTCTAAAAGTTTCCCACGAGTTGGGCAAAGAACCGAGAAGAAACAACCTTTGAATTTCATCATCAAACTTAATACTCATAGCAGATAGCTTATTCATAATTCCTTGAAAAGTATTCAAATGATCTGCACACGAAGTCCATTCTTGGAGATTCAAACCGAACATTTTCTTTATCAGAAACATCTTGTTATTACCTGTCTTCTTCGCATACATTTGCTCAATCTTATCCCACAATGATTTTGCATTTTTCTCCCCACTAATGTGGTTTATAACATTATCATCAACCCACTGACGAATGTATCCACACACATTTCTGTGCAATAGAGTCCACACATCATCAATCTTACCCGTAGGCTTTGCTGCAACAAACACAGGTTCATGATATTTCTTAACATAAAATAGATCCTCCATCTTACCTTTCCAAAGGGAATAATTCGACTCATTTAAAGATACCATATGAGTTGTGTTGACGTCCATTGTTCACCACAAATTAATTTCCACAAAAAGAACCAAAGATCTGATACCAATTGTTGGGATCAGAGTGCGCAAAGAGGAATATGCAGAAGCTTAAACTATCTCTTTTTGTGGAACCTGAACAATCCAATTTACCAGCACAACCAACAACAACAATAACAACAATAAAAATGAGTAAAAGTTGTAAATGAGAACACCAGAATTTTAACGTGGAAAACTCCTCTCAATGTGAGAGAATAAAAACCACAGGACCTAGTTCGCCCAAAAACTTCCACTATAACAATAATAGTTACAATCAATGTCTTCCTAATTCTCTAAGAACTAACAATCATCAAATAATCATCCAACTATGGTGATTCTAACAACGAGAGAGCTTGTTTAAAAAAAAAACCCAGAGAGAAAACCCTAAATAGGTATCCCAAACAGACACAAAGATAAGACACAACTACTTAGAAAAATACTCTAAGTAATAAACTAGGTAACAAAAATAACATACTCAAATTTTTTCTGAAATGGAGATCATTTGCCGAACACACTTTTATCACCGAAACACAAAATCTTCCTCTTCTGTCTCGTAACACACTCTCTGTTTTTCTCAAAATTATTGTGCGCCGTCTTTCTCTATATTTTCACGCACAGACACACCGTTTCAAAACTAGGGAAACGATTCCCTATTATAACCACACACAGATGGGTTTTTAACTCATTCAAAAACACTCACGTGGCACAACAACCCACTCACAACACACACTTTTCTTTCTTCTTCTTTTCCTTAAATAAATGTGTGCCCTCATTTGAGGAGGGACCCACCTAACATTAAAAACCCAACAAAAACCCCACTAATACAAGATAACATGTGCCAAACAAAACTTAAAATCCAGAGTTACACAATAACAATTCAAGCTACATCAAGTAGCCGTAAAACAAAAAACAGCCAAAACCAAACTTACAAAACTACTTGTAAACACATTAATGGATTTAACTTTCAAGTAGGATAATCAAAATTGAATAAGACGTAGTCAACGGCGAAGCGAGAGTAATTTTTACGTGGGGACAAAATACAAAGAATTTTTTTTAGGCAAAGAAAAATTATCTTTTTTTAAATTTTATATATTAAATTTAAGGATTAAATGTGTTTAATCTCTATAACATTAGGCTTCAAGGAGACAAATATATTCATAGTTGAATATTTGCTAAATAAACCAACAATTTATTATTCAACGTCAACAAATAAGCTGTTTGTATTAAACTATCGCTCCTTTTGTTTGACAATTGATAATTTATATAGCTAAAAATTATTTCACTATAGTTGTTGAGGTAGCTAAAATATATTATTGGAGTAGATAACTATATTAATATATATATTTTGTCAGAAAAAAACTATATTAATATATATAGTTATTCACTAGGAAAAAAAATTGCTTAGCTACATACCTTAAAAAAAAAATTGCTTAGCTACAAAGAGATTCACCCCTGGGTTTGGTTGATCCTATGTTTATATTTAACCATTGGTTTCCATTTATGAAGGAATGGATAGTCAATATATTGAGGAATCAAGTCAAATGATACCTAAAAAATCGAACTATAGAGAATTTATTGTGAGTAATTGGGAATAATAATTACATATATCAACACAGTAAAAAGAACGGACAAATGGACATGGGCACTGGAGTGTCGATCTGCATGCTAAGAATTGATAATGATTCATATTTTAACAAATAATTTTCAATACATTTTTTTAATACATTGAGTTGATTAAATGGACGCATTCTGCTTGGATATAAAGGATACATTATGCTCTGTAAATGGACTTTGAACCAAAGGGACATTTTTAAAATGAATGTTAATGTCACGATATTAATAATTTGGATTGATGCCTTTACTTTGATTTCAATCGTGAATTTCAATTGAATCGTAGCTGCTCAGTGCCGTATACCATATATAAATATACATCCATGGTTGCTTCGTTACTGTTCGGTAAGAATTGCTTCCAGCCTGCAACACGTATTCTTTCAATTTAGAGAATCCATCAATTGACAGCTCTGCTTGCCTTGCCATGTTCGATTGGTAGGAAGAACTTGTGTTCCCTGCTCCTATTTCAGCAGCTGTGACAGCACAACATGTTTCAACCGCGGTCGTTTCCTCAATGCCTTTTGCTACCGCAACACACTCTTTTTCGGAACCATCAGCCATTTCGAAACCATCTTTTGCACAGGCCCTCTGCGGCCCTCAGGTACATTATTCTGATCCTCTACCAGCACCATCTATTCGTGGGCACACTCTGTCAATTAAGATTACACGTGCAGCATATTATCGAGGTTTAGAGGCTTGTAAAAGCAACCTTCGGGGTAGACTAATTCTAAACAAATGGGAAAAGCCTTCCTCTACTAAGGACATAGTTGTGAAACTACAGAAATTTTGGAAAGTTAGTGGACAGTGATGTCTAGTCTCACTTGGCCGAGGGTTTTATGAGTTTTTCTTTGCGTCTCTTGCTGACTTGCGCACAATATGGGCAGCGGGCACAATTAATTTGAAGTCAGGGTTGCTTTGGTTATTTGAATTGGCAAAGGATTTTAACATTCACACGCAAAGGCAGACACATACACAAGTTTAGATTCGTTTATGGGAATTACCACAAGAGTATTGGATGGAAAAAACTTTGTATTAGATTGCGGGGGTTGTCGGGACGCCTTTACTTATTGATAATGTTACTAAAAATCGATTGTTCGGACACTATGCCAGGGTGTTGGTGGATTTGGACCTTTCCAAGGACATATTCTACGAGGTTATGGTCGAAAGGGAGGGTTTTGAGTTTCCGATATTAATTAAATATGAAGGGTGGCCATAATTTTGTACCCATTGCAAGAGCATTGGCCATACTGTCAAATCTTGTCGATGGTTACATCCAAGCACAGCGGAAAATAATGAGCAACCAGTAGATAAGGGTAAGAAACCGATTCACTCACAGAAGCATAAGCAAGGATGGAAGCCACGAGACAACCCTGAAGGTGTTGGTTCCTCTAAGGCTTTTGAAATTGCGGCGTCCCAGCCTAAACATGACAAACACGCAGAGACCTTTCTAGTTCCTGTAATTCAACATGAGAATGTGGAGGTCGTTAGCACTCTAGCCCAACAGTCAATGTTGCAGGAGGAGCTTGTTCCTACAACTACAAATGCGACACAATTAGACAGACAACTTGTTGTGTTTTCCCCGAACCATGGTGTGAAGTCCGTCACTACCTTTCACATGTCACTACACAATGTTTCTGATGAAATTTACAGGCCCCCGCTTCTGATTAATGTTGTGCAACCAATTCTCTCTTTGGTCTCAGATTTTCCAAATGTTCGCAAAATCATGGCTGCTCCGGATGATCCGGTGGATCTAGTGTTACAAGAAGAAATGGATTCCATGCAAGATTTACTATTGAAAAGTGCCTCAGCTGAAGTTTCTTTTGTAGAGCATGATGATGTGCATGACATTTATGATGTTGATATTGTCGTTTCGGATAGGGAGCGAAGTCCATCATCACTGCCCCAGTTGATTGATACTCAAACAGCGGCGCAAATCGACAAATCAGAAGTGCAAACCACATTAGTATATGTCCATGATGATACAGAGGTGTAGATTGCGAAGGACCAACTTATTCAACCAGTTCAAATTAGTTCAACACTTGGTCAACTTCAGGATGTTCACAATAACAAGAACATCCAGCATGATTTGGAATTATGGGCAAGAATTCAAGAATATAATCAAAGGACTGCGGACGAGGGATTTACACAAGTCTTAACCAAGAAATAGAAGCAAACAGTGAAAAAGCAAGTATTGGGAAAGTCGCCTTATAGAGCCCATGCAAAGGGCGATCCTCCTCCTTCTTTCCAATGAATTTATTGTATTAGAATGTCAGAGGTATTGGCAATTCGGTTACAAGATTTGTGTTAAAAAAAATTTTGTCACATGAGTCGTTGTTAATTTTTATTGATTTGCCTAATTGCAGATTCCTGTAGTCTGTTGTTCTTTGCTCTCGCATATTTTTCTTTTTTTTTCTTTTATGGCCCGTTTGGTGCACATGATATGATAGAGATAAGATATGATATAAAATTGGATAAGGATAGGAAATGATATAAACATGATAACATTTATCCTATCACATGTTTGGTGCACACATGATAACAAATATAATATCAT
>Ga0099826_10003674_pt1 | contig 10512 bp, 6 predicted proteins | sample Mtrugardesep15_FD_76830 | JGI IMG/M metagenome (GOLD analysis project Ga0099826, IMG submission 76830) | Root nodule microbial communities of legume samples collected from California, USA - M. trunc garden sep15 | ecosystem: Host-associated > Plants > Roots > Nodule | place: USA: California...
CCAAGAACTGCAACTGGAACAAATCTCTCGATCTCCGTACTCGCAGCAGATGAAGCCCAAACAATCCATAGTGGATGATCAGTTCATGGCCTAAAAGTGAAACAAAAGTTCAATAAATACATCAGTAATCTGAGATCACAAATTCAGAAGAAAAAAACACATCAAAACACATACATAGCTCACAGTTTTTTCATAATCAACACTTCACAGATCATATATAGAATCATATTTTCAACAAACAAAAGATCATAAGATAATCTGAAGTTCAAAAAAAAAAACATTTAACTTCATATTCATTAAATTCAAAGCAATCAACAATCAAATTGAAGAAAATGTGGAGCAATGAAAATAACATACATCAATCAAATAAATACCTGAAAGAGAAATATAGAAAAACAAAAGTTGAAAAAATGATCATCTATCTTAATTCTTAAGAGAAAAATTGTCAAGCTGAAGTAAGAACAATAAATGCCATTAAACAAAAGGTTTCTTTAGAAAGAACCAACATAAAGAAAAAATGAAAACGTTGATCATAAGAAAATGAAAACCCCTCAAACTTTAGCTATCATCTACTACAAGCAACGTTGTTAATTTATTTATTTTAATTAATTAACCAAAAAACTTATAAACCCTCCTTAATCAATAACAAGAAAAAATTAATTATAAAAAAAAAAAATCATTTTTTGATGACCCTTTAAACCCTCAAAGAACAAAATCAACAAAATGAAACTTAGTCCAATAAGATTCAATATGATCAAAAAAACGCACCGATGAAAGGTGGAAACAGAAGAATCAGGAAGATAAATCATATAAACAACCCTTCCGCAATTCAACCTTCGGATCAAATATATAACGACCCAACAAAGAAAAAAAGAAGAAAAGATGAAATTAAGCAAAAGTGTGTTGGAAAAATAGAATTTTTTGTTGTGGGTTGTTGAAATTGCAGAAGGTGAAGATGAGATAAGGGTTAAGGGTGTGATTGTGAAGTTGAAGAATGAGGATGCATGTGTTTATGTGTGCCCACAATAACATTAACATCTGTCCAATGTTTATGTTTTAAAAACTAAAATACACAAATTTTAGCATTAGCCTCATCATTCCCACCGCACACACACCCACTTGCTTTGCCATCAATTTTTTCATGTAATTATAATTATAATTAAAAACACTAATTATGGTTTTATTTTATTTAAACATTTTTTATAAACAAAGCGATAAACATTATCTAAATCCTTTAATATAATCGGCATTATCTCGAGTTTGAATTCGATTATCCTAAATTCAAATCTAAATTCATTACAATATTTTGAGTTCGAATTCGACTAAGGTGTTCAATTTAACAATATCTTTATTATTAATTTATAGATTATTTTAACTCTTTTTAAAACAATAATTAAATAATTTAAAGAGGCTTTTTATCTTATCTATCTGTCATTCACTGTATGTGTGGTACATTTTGTCTATTCTTTCAACGTTATCTTTTCTTTTTACTGATACCTTCTGCTGCCTTTTTTATTTTTTGTAATTGGGGTACCATCATGACTTCACATTCCAATGTGAGGGTTATTGCTTATTCAAGGGAAGTTTTCATACTATTTGTAATTCAAAGGTTTGAATTTATTTCTTTTTGAATGGTTTATTAAGAGATTGACATTTTAAATAATTGTGCAGTCCAAATATATATATAGTAATTGAATAGAATCAGACTGTGTTCTTTAAATAAATATGAAGATTAAACCAGTCTGACCCAAATTGGCATCTAAACTATGCTTAAGAAACGATATACCAGCTTTGTTAACTGAATTGGCCTACAATGCGTGTTTGAGTTGTACTTTTCTTCTGCTGCATGCATTTATTTTGTCTCTCACAAGTTTCAAACTTTCTTCATAGAATATTGTTGCTGACCATGCTTTGATAGAATAAGATAAGATGCATCGCAAAGAAGGGTTTAATAATTAAGATTTATACGATATATCCAATAGAACCCATGAAGATCTACTCTTTATCATGCTACAATAATACAATGATATTATATTTAGTCAAAACAAATAATACAATTATACTAGTATACTCCTATATTTTTATTTTTATTTTTTTACAACAGATACGTTCATTAAACTTGTATAATAAAATAATGTTAATTACAATGAGTTTTCCTATAAAAAACAATATCAAGTGAATATGATAACACAAGATTAAAAATATATGGCAGGCCTAAGGTTTTTGTTTATCGAAAGAGTCTTAACCTTGTTAATTTTAAAAGAAGTATGGCATGACTTAAACCTAACAAAGGCCATATCCTGACCATGTTTCATCCCTACCTAAAATGTTAGTTAGACAGTTATAGCATAAATGGAAGGATCATCCCTACTCAAAGATTAGTTCACATGTCTAGACCAAACAATGCAGTTAAAAAATGGCAAGATAAACCATCATATTACTGGGAAACAATACAAGGGACGTGGATTAAGTTTGTAGAAACTATTTCCCACTGCTGGGCGTTTCTCTAATAAAAATACAACAGTACCCACGTCAAGGGCTAATGAGTTGATCAATGAGAAAATTCAAGTGCTCCCTGCCATCCATCAACTGTCGAAGGAGAGAGAAGCAATCGATAGGGAGAGGGGTATCTGGTTCTAGATTTACTTTCGTCTTCAAAAAGTTGAAGGGGTTTAAGGTGGTTTTACTTGGGGATGTGAACAAAATTTTCCATCCGGAATATATACACAAACACATCATAAAGACAATCATGTAGAGTTTAGTTCCCACCAAGACTAGTTATTACAGTAAAAATAATAGATACAAATTGAGATGAGAAGCTAAACAATACATAACATATTTACATATACTTCCCAGAACCTCCTGTTGGGCAAAACCGTAGAACCCCGTGCGAGTGATTTAGCTTGGACAAGCATAGAATAAAAATGCTTAAAATCATTCACCAGAACCCGGCATCGTGCATGAAATTCAGTTCCCACCTGCATCCACTGAAAAACCTCATACTCACGTTTCCCACCAACATGAAGGTGACAAAGTAAAACAGGATGAGAGTAACTAAAAAATATTGATGCTAAACACAAATTGGTCTAGATCACATGATTGTCAAAGCAAACATTTAAATTCAATCGAATCCCTATTCCTCAATTACGTAAAATTTTTAGAAACGAAGGAGCAATCATAAAGAATCTTAACTGCATGAAAATCAATGACAACTACAACATAATTTAAAACAGTTCACAAGATTATCAATTTACAGAATGAGGAGACAGTCGAAAATATCCAGCACCATAATATTCCGATGCAATCATTTCCCAAGAATGGCAATAAAATCGTGATAACCAACTTGGATCCTTAATCCAATGCATTACTACTATTTTAAAATGTATATATAGATTTCACGATTTCATTGTGTCACTTGTGAGATTCATGTTTAACTGCATGTAGAGAGCACAACGAGAATTAAGCTATTTAACAGGTCATATTCAACAGCGCTAATACCACAGGAAGCTATTAACAGCATCTTTTGGAAACATCGCTAAATGATCTCGACAATGTAACCATAGAGTGGAAGAAATACAATGCATCACTTTGGCAGGATTCACAAGACTAAGTCCAGAGGAAGGTGCAACACTAAATAGAAAATACATGAAATAAACATAATTTCTTCTTCAACATTCAACTACGGCTATAAACATGAGTTGACTGATGAAGGGTTACGATTTGCTTACCACTATTTTCTAATGAAACTTATGATCAAATAATATATTTATATTGAACTGATTTTTAATGCCACAAATGCACTAATGTGAGTTGCAGCAGTATATTGCATTAAGATGTTCCCTAACATGTCCTATCCTAATCCATATTTCTCAGAATAATAATGTTATGTTAACAAACTAAGGAAATTTGCATTACTTCATAAGTTGATTCTGGCACTCAATATATATGAAGACAAGTAGCTAAATTCCGGATAGTCCCAATTTTATACAAAATTCAAGATAAATAAATAGTACTTTACCTTGGATTTCACTAGAGCGAGAAGCTAAATCAGATAGAGCTGATGCTCTCTGGGATAAAGGTGTTAGTGGAGGTGATGCAGCTTCTTCAACCTTTTCTGGAATTTGGTGAGTATGCAAATACTTATTAGTAACATTTATTACCACAGCTCTCTGACTACTTGAGGGTATAGAAAAACTCCGAGAGACAGTGATGGGTGGAGTTGGAAGTGGAGATGCTGAACTTGATACAACCGGAGGAAATTTATTAGTTGCTGGATGCTCTGGATTCCTTAATCCTAAAGGAGCGGAGTGACCTACTCGAGAAGACTTTGTTGCTTTGCTGGTTTGATTGCCAGGGGGTCTCGGAAGCTCATGTAGTTCACTTATCCTAGGTGAAGAAACAAGGGGAGGAGAAGCACCAGGAGATGCTTTTGGAGAGGAAGGTTGGGGTATCGGCAACCGTGAAAAACCCCCAGAGACAGGTTTTACAGACAATGGCTTATTAGTCAATGGACCTGAAAATGCATGCCTTTTTATTTTCTTAGAATCAGAAGCATTAAAAATATCAACTTGTGGATGTGAGTGTCCCTCTGTCGACGGACGTGGTAACTGGGCTGATGAAGTGTCACTGTTGCTTTCTCTGAGAATAGAGTGAACTCTAGGGATGGCTGGTTCGGACAATTTACCATCAGCAAAATCTTTCCCGTTCTTTTTTTCATCCAAATGGGATGAATGCCACAAATCATGCGAAGATGCACTTGCACTTAAGCGTGGTGCAGTTTTTGTTTCTTTGATGTTGACAGGTAAAGGAAGTACGTAAGCATTAGGCTTTGCTGTAGATGATGACAACAGTTGTTTTACTCTTTCAGCTGGGTCAAATTTCTTTTCTGCAAATATTGGAGCTGAATAGCTGCTGACTCTTGGTGGATCTCTATTTGATACTTTAAAATCTACATGGCTCTTGTCTAAACTTGTCTGCCAAAAGGCAAATTAATAAAAGCATTAGAGGATGACCCAAGTAAAATTAGAGATACTTTTTCAGTTGATGACCAGCTAGACCAATGCAATAATGATAATTACATATTCATTGTTATAATGCTAGACCAATATCAATAAATTAGGTGTCAAATAATCCTTCAGTACTTATCCTAAATATAGAGATTTTGTTTTGAAATATTGTAGCCCTAAGGGAGTTGAGGAGCTTATTTACCTGGATTTTACTTCACAATTAATTTAAGATTTAAATGGGAGTTATCGGATACCAAGTTTTCAAAAATAAAAAGATTTAAATGGGATTTTCAAATTGGAAAATCAAAACTTTAAAGAATACCTCTGCAGTTTCTGTGGTTGAAGCTCGAATGTTTGAACGGTCTGATTCTTCCACCTGCTAATACATAAGCAATGTTCATACAAGTTGAATCATTAACTCCGTTTTTGAAGAAAGAAAAAGTGATGGTAAGCTTTTGTGTTGGAGTAAGATAGCATCTATAGTTGTAAACAGGTCTAAAATAACCACAGTGAAATGCTTCTGTGATATTCCTTTTAAAAAGGTAAGCAATAAGCATTAAACAAATTCAATATGCACCTGGGCATTAAAAACCATACAATTACGAGCAATATTGGGTTTCTACCTCTGCTGAGTTTGGCGATGTGGGGATATCCTTGTTTGATCTGTAGTTAAAACTCAACTCACCGCCTTCGGTGGCCTCGTACTCATACTCATTCCCATCATATTCAAAACTGCCTTCACCATCATCATCTTCAAGGCCACTGAATTGGTAATCAATATGTTGCAGCTCGGCAACCATTCTAACATGTGGCTCAACAGCCTCCAGTGATTTAAGTCCCTTCCGGAAGAAATTCAACTATATTTGAAGTAAAACAAGATGAAAAGAAGTACATCAAGACTAGACCGAAAAAAGGATCTCAAAGATTTGAATGAGAAAGGTCAAAAGTTTAACAAAACCTGAGCAGCATGGTGGCGAGCGGCTTGTGTTAGGAGACTACGTGACTGGCCTTGTTTCAGGGATTTTAACCGAAAAGCACAGAGTGTTGCTTCCTCTTCATATTCATCGTGAGCAGCTTGCAAATGCTGTGAAGTTATATTTTCACCCTTACCACTTTTTGACTTCCCTTTTTCTTTCTGTTGGGCAATCATGTATTCATAAACTTCTCTGAAATCAATACAGAAGATTCAGGAAATATTCACATGAGGATGAGGCACAGAAAACTAATAGCAGCTTTATAAGTATAGACCTTTTTTCATCACACTGACGCTTCATGTCCTGCATGATGAATAGAAAGAAAGTAAGATGTAGTACAAAGTTGACTCTTTAAAACACAGAATTATGAAGTAGCAAACTCAATACATTTTCAAATTTATTTACCATGCCCTAGGCAAGGCAATCTGTTTAATTCCAACTCAAAGAGGACATAGTTTTTCGTGTCTCAAACTTGAGCTTTGTAAGGACAACTTTATTATGTTTGAAAGCCAAGCATAAAATTAGAGAATATCAAAATAGTTCAATATTTAGATCTGTCTTCCTGGGTATGCTCTATTCAATATCTCGTAAGAGTCTAAGTGCCACTGTTACTTGCCACTGTCCTCTTCTTTCATCATTCTTTAAGTTATGCAATTTTGCCCCTACACCTTGCTCAGTTCCGCTTCAATCTCCATTATTATTGTAAATATCTACCCTCAAATCCCTTATACACAAACTTAATGCCTAATAAACCACCCAGTGATCAACTACAAATGCATGAAAAGCTTAATAAATCTTCCACGCATTACTAACTAATGGACGCATGTATATGACGAATAATGCCAGCAACACTAATTTTAACACACTTTCTAACACACACTCTCTTATTAGATGAAATGCATGATACAAGTAGGTCCCACTATTTTATGTGGGATCCATTTTCAATGTGGTGGAACCCACATGTATTTCACCCAATAAGAGAGTGAGTGTTAAAAATAGCGTGTTAAGATGAGTGTTGCTAGCATTGCTCGTTATATGACACTTGCTTGGCACCATAAGGTTACAATTAATATCCCACAACTTACTCAAATAAAGGGGGAGGGGGAATTGAAATTGCAATTGATTCAAAAGTAAAGCACTTTGACTTTGAGGAGGGTATATCATATAAGTCTCACGAGATTCATTCAGGATTATATTCATTAAACAACAGCAAAAAAAATATACAGTTTAACAAGAAACCAAAACAGCTATTTTTAATTGTTGGAAATTCCGCCTTGATTGTGGTCCGCCCCTAGCCGCCTAATTGCAGCATTCGCTGCCTTCATTGCAGCCTTCAACACCTTCATGGTGTTGGCTTTGAGGGAGTGGATTTAGTCCCACATTGCTTAGAGATATGTCCTATGTAGTGTTTATAAAGCTTAGGCAGCCCTATCCTTACAAACCGGTTTTGTAAAGATAAGTTAGGCCCAATATAAAATCTAAGATTAATGTTATACGCAGATGTAAGTATCTACCCATTAAACCAGACACAGAGACAAAACATAACGAACCGGACATGGAAGGATCCAGAACTCTATCTAACGGGGGCCGAAATTTTTTTATCATAAATTTTATATAAAAATATAGTACAATAGTTTTATGTTTTGTAAGAAAATAAAACAAAATAGTTCAATAATATATTATTTTATATATATTAGATTATTATATGGTACGTAATATATACATATATATAACCACTGGTTGCCCTCCTCTAAATCCATCCCTGCAACCAGAATATGTCACCAACAATATACATACTGATAATGTAAAAGGATCATACTCTAGTACCATTTTCCCCCGAGGCAATATAAATTTCATGCATTACAATGAGACCCTGTACATTATCTTTTGTTAATTGTATATATGTTGTTCTTTAATGATAGAACGCCACATTTTCTTGTAACAGTCATTTAATAATAGCTACTGATAAGTAAAATAAAGTTGAAATACTGAAATAAATTAAATGGGGGAAAGGTGGAATACAAAAAGAGCATACATATATGCATTAACTATTGGGTGTGCTTTAAATAAACAAATCTGATAACTTGAAAAGTACATAAACATACCTCAACAGTTCTTAGTTCATTAAGAAGAGACTCCGATGGTCTGGTTATGGTCAGTGCTACATGAGAACGCTGTGGAAGAGAAGGGATTGAGTCATCATAAAAGTTTTTATAAATGAATTGCACTTCAAGAAGAAAAAAAAGGTTGCACCCAACAAAAGCTTACGTAGCCATCAACAAGTTTCTGAAGGTCAAGCTGCACATTTCCAAGCATCCCCAAAACTTTACCTGCATACAGTTCATAACAACTGTAGCAACAACTAAACATGATTTAAATCAACTAGCATAAAAGCTAGGTAATTTAGTTATGGAAGTGACGAAAAATTTACCCACTCACCACTCTCTTCATCGTCATTTAAGGCAGTTTTCTTCAATAGACAAGTACCCATTTCTTGCAGTGACTCCGAAAATTCTGGAATATGCATCACAACAAAGATACCTTAAGAGACTTCAATTTCTCAAGGCAATAACTGATCAGGAAAAAAAACGCATGAAAAATACTTCTTTTTTTTTTTAATGGAAAATGTTAGTATGTGTTATGTTAGTTTTTTTTTCTCCTTGCCAGGACTTGAACCCTTGACCTCCAACTCCTTAACCCTTAAATCAAACTAGTTGAGCTAACCAACCCCCCCACATGAAAAATACTATTAACTACATTACATAAAGATCCAGTTCAGATAAACTTTTCACGTACTTCCAATAAAATAAATATTAAAATAATTATACAATAATAACAAGTAATTTAAACAGCAGCTTCCCATATAAGTTGAAATTAGATTCTGCATTTCAATATTACAGAAGCTCTCATTTAAAGTAAGAAAAGAGAAGGCAGGGGCACGACTTAAGAGGTGACGGATATTGAAAGAGAGAGGAGAAATATCACAGGCTACAGAGAGGTTGCAAGGCTTAGAGGAGTGCTCAAAATTTGGAAAATAGACATAATGGGAAAGCTAAAGTTTATCCCAACCAGGTCCCAAAATCCAACCCAAAAAACCTCTTCTTCAAGACACTCAAACTCAGTAATCCACAATCTCACAAGCTTGACCAACATTTTCATCATGGGCTGTTTTCCAAATATGTAATTGACGGAAATACAGAACTTAGCCTGTAATGCGGAACACCATGCTGATCATAGACTATGGCAATTGGAAATGTAAATATATATCTTGTATTGTTGGAGACATTATATAGTGTTAAATTCGACAGTGTTAAATCTCTTCAGGGAGAGTTTTGCCGCCCATTGTGGTCTTACTCGACTCGAGGGATCAGAGTCTCTGCACTAAAGCACAGACGATACCCAGTTCATACCAACAAAAGAAAAAAAAAAATCAATTGCAGACACATTCAAAACAACCGTTTGGTAAGAAACAAAAATATTGTTGCTACCATATGGACATCTGTTTGGAGCACCCATTGAACATGAAAACAACCAAGCTCCAATATGTGACTTGCATATTTGGAAACACATGAGGAAAAAATGAAGATCCAATTCCCAAGTATTAACTAGCTCATATGTGAGGAAAAAGGGGGATAACAAAATGAGTCGTTAAGCCCTAGCTCAACAGACAATGCCTACATATTTTTAGGCTGGACACCTTCACCAAGGTTCGAACTCGGATCCTCACAATTGTATGTACGAGTTTTAGGTGGTGTCTGTAACTTCGTCCACTTCGTCTACAGACCCAAAAAAATTACCTATTGACAGAAAATCGAAGATTAGATCTTACCATACGCGCTGTTTTCAGTAGCAGCAGCCGCAGCAAGCAAGCTATCATAACAATCTCTCATCTCTTGCATATACTGCACAATGAAAAACAGAACTCATAATGCCACTAAAATTAATAAAAACCCGATCGAAACAAATCTCCCACCAAAATACTACACATCTTTCACCAATTCCAACATAGTAACCCTCAAATTACAACTAATAGATCACTAATTCAAGATTAAAACAATAATTAACAAATTAATTAATAAATAAATAAAGTATTTATACAACTAAGCATGATTTTAGGAATTCTAGATCAAAACACAAATTATAAGTTTATAACTAAACAGTAACGAAAATCAATAATGAAAATTAAAAAATTAATTAATTAAGCGAAATTGAAGGTTGAATCACAAATAGTAACATCGTAACGGAGAAAGTAACGGAAGAACCTTAGCAGCGAGAGCGAGTTCATCGAACTTAACGGAAGGAAGAAACTCTTTCTTCTCTTTTCCAACGGTTTTGTGAAGTGCAATTCTCTTCAATTTGTTAAGCGAGGACTTCATTTTGGAAAACCTAGCTATGAAACGACACTGAGATTGAACAAAACGGCAAGGAAAGTGAAATTGTTCAGAGTGTTGATTATGGTCAAAGAAAGGGAAGTGAGGTAGATCAGAAAAAAGAGAAAGAGAAATGTAAATGGGAACCAAAAAGAATCACTC
>Ga0099826_10003675_pt1 | contig 10512 bp, 4 predicted proteins | sample Mtrugardesep15_FD_76830 | JGI IMG/M metagenome (GOLD analysis project Ga0099826, IMG submission 76830) | Root nodule microbial communities of legume samples collected from California, USA - M. trunc garden sep15 | ecosystem: Host-associated > Plants > Roots > Nodule | place: USA: California...
AATCTTACCTCGCCTCTCACCACGATGATTTCGCAAATCTCTTCTCCCTCTGCAACGACGCCGTTTCACAGACCGTTAAAGTCTCCGATGACCTCGACACCGTCCTAAGGCTGGTATTGTTTGAGAATAATATTTTTAGAGATTTAGATTTAAGAAATGTACTAGTATGCACTGCCGGTGTATAATTATTTTACACATTTTCCATATTCATTAATTAATTGATGTCGCAACGTGTGTAAACTAGATTTTACACTGTCAGTGTATTGTAATTAAATCTTGTTTAGATACTAAAGACATGAGATTAATTTTTATGAACTGATTGTGTAAAATATTTACACATGCAACAATAAAAAATGTCAAATAGGTTTTTGTAGAATATTTTAACAACTAACCTATCATGAAATGATTTGATTGGATGCATGTGTAAAAAGTTTTACACAGTCGGTGCATATCAGTTTAGCTCTATATATGGAAGAATTTAAGTTTGTTAGTGTACAATTATTTTACACATGGATTCTAATGTTGTGTTGCCACATCAAATAATGACACATGAGTTGTTGTTGTCATATTCATTACTTACCACATTATTAGATGCATGTGTAAAATAACCATACAATGACAGAGCATACTAATTAAACACTACAAAATTATGAATATAAGTAAGTATATTATTAGACTTGTATAAAATATATCTCATAATTTCTGCAACTAATTACATTATTAGGTATCGGAGCGGCCAGCAGATGTGGAGGTGAGGGAGGTTGTGGAAGAGATGAAGGAGAAGAGTGAGGAGTTGAAGGTGAAGAGGGAGTTGTTAGGGTTGGTGGGAGTGATTGTAGGGTTGAATGAAAGGTTGGAGAGTGTGAAGGAAGAGTTAAAGAGTGGAAAGTTGAAGGTTGCTGCGGAAGGGTTGAAGGAGTTGAAGGTGGCGTTGAGAATTGGGGAAGAAGATGATCGAGAGCCGTTGGTGTATGGGTTGTTGAGAAATGAATGGTCTCAGTGCTTTGAAGAGGTACTATTTTTTTTAATCTATGAAGCACAGACACCAGGCGACACTCTGACATGTTGACACCGGTAGTAGTTTAAGAAAATGGCATAATTGAAAGTAATCACGTGTTGATGTCGGATACTGGACACTCCTTTGATCATAATTTGATCAGAAGAGTTGGTACTACAGAGGATTTAATGCATTTAGTTTGTAGTTTCATTGCAATGTATGTAGGAATTTAATTGAAGCGTTTATGATTTAAATGTGAAAGATGAAACTGAAATTGGTATTGGTGACAATTTGTCCGTAGAGTTTTTTGTTTGTATTGAATAAAATATGATTGGGATTTGGAATTATGCACTGGAATGGCTAAAGGAGATTTTGAATTTGTTTGAAATGGAAGGAATTGCATTTAGGGTTGGTGCATGAATAGGTACAATGAACAAGATTAATAGCTTGGGACTTTATTTTTCTTTTTGTAGTCTGTTTTCGCTTCAAAAAGAGGCTAAGTACTGAGTTATTTGGAAACAAAGTGCTAATACACCTATGGACATTGTTCTTTCTTTATCACGTGTAGATGGCTGAACTTTCTCTTTGCTGTTGATCTGGGAGTTCTTTTGATCTCTGAATCTTTTGTTTGGTTAGAATTCATCCAAGTATTTTCTTAAAAAGCATTGAGATATAGGTGAAAAGAAGCCAACTAAGTAGGCACCTCAATCACTACCAACCATTTGCAGCATACCTAATTTATTTGAAAAAATAGAAAAAGAACAAGCATATGGGGGACTAAGCAAAAACCCATGCCAAGAATGTTTGAACCGGTAGCTCAGATGACCTTACCAATCACGATAGAAATCTTCCCCAATAAATCTAAGAATAGAATCCCGCTAAGTTTAGCGCCCTTGAATTGAGCAGTATTGTCGAATATCTGCCATGGCGGATATCCGTGGCGGTTTTTGGGCTCTCTGCCACACCCAATTTCGGCTGATACGGTGAGAATTTCCACCATAATCCGATAGGATGGCGTCACAAAGTGGCCGGTATGGCAGTATTTCGGTTCTCTTAAATGGAACGCCATTCGCCATCGAGAACACTGGACTGAACCCCAAAAGAAGGCAATTTATCTGCACAATCAGTCCTCAAGTATTTTATTAAGTAGTAGTTATAAGATAATCAATCAACTGTGTAGGGAACTCGTGCAGGGGTAGAGCCAGCAGCACTTTGCTTCCCAAACAAAAATGTTGGTCATATTTTTCTCCTCTTCAAAGCATATGACAAATCATCAACAAAACATTTTTATAAATGTGTAATTGTAACATAAGGAAACACGAGGCTGGGCCGCTGGGGTATGCAAAAAATACCAACAGGGCTGGAGTCCCCTTAACCATCAATCTACCTTCTCCCCTGAAGTTCTGGCGTGATGTATTTTCCAAACAATTGGCCCATAATTGCTTTAATGATGATTGTTGAATTATATTTTTGCCGATATGTGTAACAGTACAATCAATGCATATGATTTGTGCCATAGAAATGATGAAGGGATAATTTGTGATTTTTATTGAGTTTGTGATTGTTTTTAGAGGAATTCGATTTGGGTTTGTAGATTCAAGAGGTCCTCATGAAGTTTATGGAAAAAGCAGTGCGATTTGATGGGGACTTGAATCAAATAGAAGTCAAGTATCAATTAGAAGTTCATAATCTGAGTGGGATTCAGTTACAAATGGTTTTGGAAGCAATGGAGGTAAGTTAGTTTATCGCAGTTTTACAACTGCGATGTTGTAAATTTAGAAAATTGTGAATTCAGATGTATTTATTTGCATTTCTTCTAATAGTTGACTTTTTAGGTGGTTGGTATTCTAGAGTACGGGCTTGCCAAAGTTGCTGATTTAATGATCAAGTATGTCATCACTCCTTTCATTAATCGTGGACAACCTCTTTCATTTCTGGAGGAATCAAATCAAGATTCAGCCGTACTGAAGATAGTTCCATCACCAGATAGTAAGGTGAATGTAATGTGTTAGTGTCTTGTAATCAATTTATTTTGTTATGCTTCACTGTGCCATCCCCAGGGAAGGTTTTATTGCTTGTATGTGTTATTGATCTTATTCTTAGGATTTTGGCTTCTATAAAAAGAGCAGAATTATGAATGTTGATTTGAAAATTAATAGTTAGATTACAACAGTTTCATTATCTGCATGCATTTTTACTACAATATCAACCATTGATTGGGTTGATTACTCTGTACTTTACCCTCCAAAGTGAATGTTGCATTTGAAGTAGCCAAATCCTCTTCTTAGATATTATTATCAGTTCTTTTTGTTGATGTTTTCTGAGGTCACCTAGCAATCATTGTCATTTTGCTGCTATTTTGTTCCTAAGTATCTGATTTTCATTTTGCAGCTTGAGTATTTGGATGGGGAGCTTCTGTATTCAGGGATTGTGCTCTTTATCAAATTTATTTATAGAAGTATTTGCTTCCAGAACAGTTCTTGGATCCGATGTTTTGGACGTTTGACATGGCCTAGGATATCAGAGCTAATAATATCAAGCTTTCTTTCAAAGGTTTGTTTGAAGTTCTATGCTATAACAAACATGGTTATACAAAGACCGTGTCCATGCATTGCATCCTGTGCTTCGAAACAACTCTAAGAATATGTAACCACAAAAATGAAGTTTCATTGATTTCAGTTGAATTTTAATTCAATGCTACTGTAACTAATACTCCCTCCGGTACTATTTACAAGAAACAATTGACTTTTTAAATGCATTGAATAATTTATGTATCTGGTATAAAATCTAAACCAAATACATAAATTATTCAATGTATTTAAAAAGTCAATTGTTTCTAGTAAAAAGGACCAGAGGGATTAATATGCAAGCTTACATGTATTCTTCAATCTCAACCAACAAAATAAATTCTTGTTTGATTAGTCAATCCCTGACAATGTTATAATCTAGGAGAATTACTTGGTGGTTAGTTACTCTGTCTAGAAACCAGAAAGAAACTGAGTGTTTTAAAATTGCATATCCATATGGTCACTCAAGATGTCTGATTTCAGGTTGTTCCAACAGATGCCTCAAAACTACCCGACTTTCAGAAAATTATCAAATGTACATCTGATTTTGAAACGGATTTAAAAGAGCTTATGTTCATTTCGCCATCAGATGACAAGGATAACCGGCTGAGCAATTTTGCTGAAAATGTCGAGGTTCACTTCGCATTTAAGAAAAAGACAGAGATCTTGGCTAAAGCTAGAAATCTGCTCCTACAATGTGACTTTTCCATTCCTCAAGTGAGTTTTCACTTTTCAGACTGGAAAAATTCTTCTGTTGCTGTTAGTATTTGTAGTTGTTGATGAAGAATTTGCTGCAGGAGTATACAAGGGATGGTTCTGTTTGGAAGAACAATGGAACTTCTATCCTGTCATCCAGCCATGTGGTAGATTTGATTTTCTTATCAGAGAGGTGTTTGGTATCCAAAGCAGCCAAACAATTGATGGAACTAATTCATCAAACACTGCAGGTATTTGATTCAGAATAATGAATATTTACAACACCCAATTGCAATCCATTTTTTTCCTATAGATGAAATTCTCAATTTGGCCTAACTTTAAATATATCTACTTGTCCTATAACTGAAAAATTCATAGGAAAGTAGAAGAAAGAATTAGCAGTTTTTAACCTATTAGTTATAACACTTGTAGAATCAGAATCTTGAGGCAGTGGTCATTGACAAATATCTGTGAATGGTAGACATCAATGTGATGAAAAAATACTATTGTACTTGGCAATGAGTACAATAGTATACACCCTGCCAGTGATATACCAAGCAGAGGTCTTAATTGTTGTGATTTGTGAATGTGATGATTTTAGCCTGACCTTGATCCTCCTATTTACACTAACTTTTGACCTAGTAAGAAGTGCAACGGCTCTGGGATTAACCTCGGACGTGGGCTGCCAGATCCCCCTTTTCCCGGGATCATGGCAGGTGTTCTTTATCCGAGCTCCCCCTCCTTCACACCTACTCCCTTGTGACCTAGTCAAAAGCACGTGTTTCCTATCGGGACTTGGTCAAAGTGCAACGTGTACAATGATTCTTCATCAGATAAGGGTAGCTGAGACCCGCTGCCAATGACCCTTTACCAAGATCCCCTTTTAACATACTCAGCTCTCCCACGTGCCGAGCACGTGACCAGTTTGTCTATCTTCATTCAAGCTGTCATGTGTCTCTCATGTGACTGGGCTAAATTTATTATGACAGTCCATAGCTTCCCAAGCACGAGGCCTGTAAGGGCAAAATGATTAAGTGACTTACTTATTATGGCGGTCCACCTATCATTACAATTGGATTTAACATTTTCTTTAATTTGAGATTTATACTGTTTTTACATTAGCATGAAACTGCTGCTCGAACCATATTATTCACCTTAGAATCTCACATGACATTTCCCGTTCTTTCAAAAAAAAAAAGCTCACATGACATTTCCTGTAATGATGTCATTTTCAAATATGAAGACTGGTCATAGTTATTTTGAGATTAGGTTCTTTAATGATATATATGATGTCATTTCCTGTAAGCTCACATGACAAGCTCGCTATTCTTTCCATCGACTATATATATTATTTAATTTATGATATGATCGATTATTTCATTGGCTAAAATATGAATTATTTATTAAATACTCTTGGAATGAAATATAAGCAAATATCAACAACTTCCCTCCTATTTAATGATAGTATCTCTAAGAGTACTCCTCATTTAATTTAACTATTTGTATTTTGAATGAACCAATCTAGTATTAGTCATGGAGGGTAACTTAGACAATTGACTCAATTTTTTTTAGAGATTGACATATTAATTGTGTTCAACTACATTTCTTAATATGCGTAATATAGTCCATTTTTGCTTATATTTCATTATAGTATAAGTAAATTGAATATGATTTTCAAACAAAAAAATATGGTTGAATGAAGTATAGTTAATAACATAGTAGAAATGAAGCTGGGCTTACTTATGAAGTTCAGGAGAAAGTGAAAATAAATAAATGTGTGAGATATTGTCTGGTTGTATGGTATTGAAGTTACATTGTCTATGCTTAGGATTTTACTTGATTGAAGTTACATTGTCTAAGCTTAGGGTTTCCCCTTCTTTCATGTCACTAATAGTAATACTGTAAGAGTAACTGTTTGCTTCTTCAATATACCCTTGATACTATTATTTTAATTAACATTCACATAAATATTTTCGGTTAATTGACCTTGTTAGATTTGAAAGAAACTGAAAAACTGTTTGGGCAGATAAAATCTGAGTTCTCAATATTGAGTTTGACAACAAAATGATATATTGATTGATTTGGTAAAATACACGATTGCATATGTAGGGATCAAGAGTTCAGAGGCTAAAGTGGATTTTGTTATAACAGTTAACAGAACGTGCTGGGTCAGCATAATACGTTGTCACTTATTACATTTACCAACTATACGTACAACTAACCATATAATTGGCCACTAAACCGACATATGTACAAATATAACTGTTATTCTAATAGACATATGATACCTGTTTTCTTCTTCTTAGCAGTGAAACTGATCTTTATAAATGGATAAATAAATTGTGCAGGATGTCTGCCTGTCATCTACAAGGGTTGCTATGGAATTTTATCATGCAGCTAGAGATGCTATACTTCTTTATGAAGTAGTAGTCCCTGTCAAGGTTAGTTCATACAAGACGGTGACATATTGGAAAACCCTTTTTAGTATTTCTTTCATCTGGGATTGACTTTAGGGGGTAAATATAATGAAGTAAAACAAGCTTATCACCAACATCTATTCTAGAATCGTGTCCTTTCGCTGTTTTTTATACTTTTTCTGATCTTTGGATGAGATGAGAAATTATCCTTATCATGATGTTATTGTCTCTGTCAAAGTGAACACTATATTTGAGTGTTTATTCTTGTCTATGTACATGCTTTCAGCCTAGTGTAATTACTTCTGTTTTTGACTTGTGAAGCTAGAAAGGCAGCTTGGCGGCATCAATCAAGTAGCTGTTCTGATGCATAATGACTGTCTTTATCTTTCCCAAGAGATACTTGGATTCGCATTTGAGGTATAAATTCTGTTTTTTTTTTCTTTCTTTTCTACCTGGTATCTTGTTTAGCATGGGGTATTTAATGTTAAATTTTTCTACAAGGAAAATATTCAATATAAACCTTGTTTGTTTTATATTTTTTCCCCTTGTCTCACGCATTTGGATGCTATTGCTTCAGTATCGAACAGATTTTCCAAGTTCGATGAAGGAGCATGCTGTGTTTGCTGATTTGGCTCCAAGATTCCTGCTTTTGGCAGAAGATATATTGCAGAGACAAGTTCACCTTGTTATTTATAACTTGAAGGAGGTAATGCCTTTGTTAACATGCATGCAGCACCTGTAGGATATGACTTGGTTTTGGTTGACACTCGCCTTTCTGACCTGGTAATTTCCATATTCGCCCATGTTTTATAGGCCATAGATAGTGCTGATGGATTTCAGAATACTCATCAGATGCAAGAATTTGAGTCGGCTAAATTCAGCATTGATCAGGTTATTTTCTTGTTAATGATTAATATAATGTGTGCGCATTACCATTTGCTGTCCCATAGTTTGCTTTATCTCCTATTTCCTGTCTTTTTCTTTCTTTCTGAATACATGCTACAATGTGGGGGCATTTATTACAACTTACAATAGGTTAAGAATGGTAGTTGACGGCCCTTTTAGTTTGACGAATGACATAAGCTAAAATTTACATGATCAGGTTGTCTTCAGTCTGGAAAAAGTGCATATCATATGGGAGCCACTTTTGCTTCCTTTAACTTACAAGAAAAGCATGTGTACAGTATTAGAGTCAATTTTCTCTAGGATTGCAAGAGATATACTTCTTCTAGACGACATAGCTGCAGAAGAGACTTTACAGGTAAGTCTATACAATAGGTTAGCTAATTAATGCTTGTAATACCATTTTAGTTAAGACTTTCGTCTAATGCATTCCACTCTTATTTCCAGCTACAAAGACTAATCCATTTAATGCTGGAAAACCTATCATCTTTATTTGAGTCCTTGGTCACTGGTGATCCAAATTTGAGTGAGTTCCCTGCAGAGTCTCTTGAAGATCTTATCCCATCTTTACGTAAAATCCGCAAACTATCAGGCATGTTTTATCAGTTACTCAATTTTTATTTAGAAACTGTTGGCTGGATTATCATTTAATCGTATATTGACTATTAACCTGTCCATAATCCTTCTACTGCAGAATTATTAGACATGCCTTTAAAATCCATTACAGGATCTTGGGAGAATAAGGAACTGATCAGTTGTGGCTTTACTATATCGGAGGTATCATTTGGTTATCAATGGCTTTTTATAACTGAGGGTTTCTGATTTTAATTCATTGTTTATCCAGCCATATTACCAAAGATTCTTATATTGTAACCGTACTTAATGAACCTTTTCTTCACATGCATTCTCCTCACATATGTTTCTTACATATCTTTTTATTTTTATTTTTTTATCTCATTGCAGGTGGAAGATTTCATAAAAGCTATATTTGCAGACTCACCTTTAAGAAAAGATTGTTTACGGAGGATACAAAATACAAACTTTTAGGATACATCCAACTTCCTACATGATACTTAAATCTAAAAACACTCGAGGTGGGGATTAGAAAATTAGATGATCCCTCTGAGGCAAAAACATCTTGGTTTGAGCTAGTTCTCCAAATATTCGAGGTAGCTGAAAGTTAGTTTTTGGAGCAAAATCATGCTGATAATTTTCTGACGTGGAGGCTTCCCCATGACGATTTTGTTGTCGTAGATCAATGCTCATAAGTGTCTCTTTTATTTGTTTTTCCTTTACTGTTTAGAGCAAACATGGGGATGGGATTGGTGCTTACTTGAGCTTAGTTGCTACACGCTAATTTGTCATCTACTAATGGCAAGCATATTAGGATATAAATTATATATATAATGCCTTCCAGTGAGACTATTTTTAGATCCAGATACATAAAAACATTTGTAGCTCAAATTTCAGAAATATCACTTTTTTTATCTGATGATTACAGTATAATGTTGCTCATTATTTTCTTTAGTTCAGAAGACAAATGAGAGGATTAAGAGGTATATATGTTTAGAATTTGTACCAACTAGAAATAAATTACTTGTCCATAAGTCCTAGCTCAACTGTAATTTTTTACTAAGTTTCAGAAATCATGGTGGAATATACGTGTAGGTTTCTTCGAAAATAAATTCAACAACAATATATTTTTTTCATTAGCTGTTTGTCTTTGCATTTGTAACCATGTGTTCCTTGCAACTGCATGGGATTGTAATTTTCTAATCAGGCGCAGGGGGCTTGGCTATTACTTTTGATGGACACATTGAATTTGTCTTTAAAAAAAGGCAAGCAAAGTAAATTTAATTAACAAAAATGATTACATTGAAAATAAAAACAAATTAAAGGGAAATAGAAATTAAAATTTAAAAGACCAAAATATAATGACTTGAGCGAAATTATAAGACTAAAATATATTGGAAACAAATGTCTGAGTGCCATGTATCAATCTTGAGCAAAATTTCACTAAAAAAAAAAAATCATTTATAACTAATATAATTTAGGAAATAAGAATAAATCTTGCACGTTTTACTTTCAAATCTCTTTTAACACATACGTAATTTGATGCTTATTAAAAAACTTTAATTCACATCCACACTTTACATACATGGATCAACATTTAAAGAAGTTGAGAGAGCTCAAGAACGGAGCACACAGTCATCATTTCCAACATTGTTTGGATTAAGAGAAGCATATTGAAGAAGCTCAAAATCATCTTCAAATTTAGCCATATATTTCTCTTCCATGTTCACAACAGCTTCAATGCCATCACCATCTTTTGTATCTATTAGAAGAATATTATTCTTTGAAGAACAACCAGTAGTGGTGATCCATATTGGTTTTCCCCATCCAAAATCTGCTTCATACATTGGAAACTTACACCAACTACTGAAACCAAACACATTTTTATTCTCGGATTGAGGCTCTGTAGCTTGCTTCAAGCACTCAGATATCAACAACTTGTTTTTCCCTATCTCTGTAAACATTTTAGGATAAACGTCACAACATTCAGATAACCCTTCTTTTATTTTGCAGACCAACTCTTCTAGTTCCATTTCCTTCTTATTTATCATCATAGACGAAAACCAAAATATGTTCCCTACACATTTTTCAGACAATGGAGGAACCATTCTTTTGCGAAGATTCACAACCATGAAAAACGATGTCGTCTGGAAATTTAACCCCATTATTGAAACTGCATGCTTATAAATCCATGCAATTACAACTTGTACACGTGTGGGAAAACGCATGGAACTAGAAGTTACCATTGCCCTAAGAAACTTAATCATTGCAGGTTGAAAAACAAACCTTTTAAACACGACATTGTTTTCTCTCTTTAACACATTTTCTGGGAAAATAGGCAAATCCCTTTGTGGAAAAA
>Ga0099826_10003678_pt1 | contig 10511 bp, 6 predicted proteins | sample Mtrugardesep15_FD_76830 | JGI IMG/M metagenome (GOLD analysis project Ga0099826, IMG submission 76830) | Root nodule microbial communities of legume samples collected from California, USA - M. trunc garden sep15 | ecosystem: Host-associated > Plants > Roots > Nodule | place: USA: California...
AAAAAAAAAAAAGTACAGTGTCGTTTGGATTTGTCACTTATTCGTTGTGGGAAGGGAAAACGAATGGTTTATGCGGGAAAAAAATTATTGTTGTGATTCTTTCAATGAAATAACTTTTCAAATTGTCTGATTAAGTGATTTTACAAATTAGGGTGGTCTGATAGTATAAGATTTATGTACAGAAAGGAGAACTAGAATCTAAAAAAAACTCAAACATGTACCGAAGAAAAAAAAAGAAATAACATATTTTTTTTATTTAAGTAGGGGTGGATATTAGACATAATTTTTTGTTTGAGGCCCGTAACATTTAGAGGCCCGGCCTGGTAGAGCATCTTGCACTCCCTTAAGGTCGGGCCTGGATATAGAATCTAGAAAGTTATATTTTTGACGGAAAAAAGTTAGTTACTTTGCATTTGTGAATGAAAGAAATTTGATTGGTGAAGAAAACGTATATTATATGTTTTATAAGTTTCTTGACGAAGATTAATTATTCTTAAAATAGGTGTCAAAGCTTTGTAACGATAACACGATAATTGAAAAACAATAATTCAGAAGCCCTAGCTCAACTGGCAAAATGTCAAAATTGTTAGGCTGGATGTCATGACCGGGGTTCGAACCCCGGTACTTCCACTTGTGAATGTGAATTTATAATGGCTTTATCATTTCGTCTATCTACCAAAAAAAATATAAAAAAAAACAATAATTCATGCAAAAAAAAACCAGTTAAATAGAAAGATTAAGAATGAAAAAGTTGAGAATAAAATATATTATGTTGAGAAGAATGATAAAACTCACCAAATAGAAAATAAAATATGAGGGAGATTGATTAGCTAAACTATTTTGAGCTATAGAAAAAGGAGTCGGAGGCTCTTAGTGTTAAAGAGTCTCGTAACGGTTAAGAGATGATCTGATATTGTGTTTATAAGTGAAGGTAATCTTTATCTCGTAAATCAGTTTTTTGGTGTTGTGTTATACTCAACTACGATTTCTAAGATGATATCAAGGCATTTCCAAGATCCATTTAGCCATCTGCTATCAGGTTTTTGTTGTATGACCACCCATCATTTATGTCCGTGAACCAAACTCAATAGTGATGGTCGTGAGAGAATAATAGTGCTGGTCGTGAGAGAATGTGTTAAAGAGTCCAACATCAGACAAATGATGAGATGGACATGTGTTTATAAGTGGGAAACAATCTTCACCTCGCATTCCGATTTTGTGGGGTTGTGCTAGGCTTAATCACAAATTTTAAGATGGTAACAGAACTTATCCAAGATCCATTGGACAATCTGCTATCAGGTTTTCGATATCCAGTAACCCATCATTTATATCAATGCACAAAGCCCAATAATGATGGGCGAAAGAAGGTGTGTTAATAAGCCTCACATCGGTTAAGAGATAGCATGAACAAGTGTTTATAAGTCAGAGCAATCATCACTTCAAAAGCCGGTTTTGTAAGGTCGTGTTAAGCCAAACCACAATTTCTAACACTGAGTTCAAACTGAGATGAATAAGTAAAATATTAATCTAACAAATTAACTGTTAATATTTATCATTAAATTTTTTTGGAAATATCGAGTTTGAAATTTATTGAATGATTTTGATGATTATAATGTCAGTTGAATGCACTTTATATAGTAATATTAAAGTAAGAGATCTATTTCATCTTAACCATAGGCCACACGTTTGAATTAAATCGTACGAAAACGAACAAGGTTGATTTTCTTGATAGATGTTTTGTCACTTATTGTGATGAGATGATAATCGATTCACACAAAAAAAAAAACTAACTAATATAACCAACAACTAATTATAACTTTGTTAAAAATAAAAATTAATCATAACTAACCAGTAACTATGCCTTAATCAGTATGTGAAACTAATTCAAACAAATCTACAATTATATCTAACAGATTATATATAAATTGCTTATATGTAACCACCGTTAAAGTAAAATTTAGTTTCCTTCCAACAATAAAAAAATTAGAGGAAAATTTAGTTCAACCACTTATAATTGATTTAAGTTACTACGTCTTTAAATTTTTTTAGGAAAATAATTGTGTCTAAATGTAAAATTTCTTTCAAATTATTAGATGCGATTTTATAGATTTTCCTAATTAATAATTATACTAACAACAACAACAACAACAACAACAACAACAACAACAACAACAACAACAACAACAACAATAATAATAATAATAATAATAATATGTCATATTAATATGAAAATCCAACATCTATATAGACAAAATGTATTAGAACTATCTTCGTCTAAGATAAAATGTCACATTTAAGTTGTGTGTGATTTTTAAGGAAATAATTAGTTGAATTGATTTTAATTGTAAAATTAATAGTATAATTTACTAAAACATTATTATTAATTGCAGTTAGTGGAATATTAGTTAAATGAAGTGAAATCAATAAATAAGAATATAATTTTAGAAAAAATAATAACATATGTTTCATTGTTATTTGAAAGTGACAATTTTTTGAGACATATCTAGCTCTTTCCTCTCAAACAACGGCCCTAATTTTTTTCCTATAGGTTCTCTCTTTTATTTTCTTTATTGAGGAGGTGATTTTGTGTCAATTTTGAATTTGAAATCACCCTCTTTATCTTTTTCTTTATATTTCAATATAAATAAATGATTTTAACATAGATCTAATGTGTCCGCCGTTTTGCTTAATTTTCTGTCTTGTTATGGTATTCATTTGGTTCATATTGAAATATATGTTATTAAATCAATGATATAGGCGTCAATGTTGCATGTAAAAGTTCAAAAAATGTCTTGTATTAATATTAGTTTAACTGATATATACCGTCAGCGTAAAAAAGTTTTACGCATGCATTCAATAATGTATTGTCACATTATTTAATGAATCAGAAACATTTGACTTATCATACATCATTAATTAATGTGATAACACGTCATTTGATGCATATGTAAAAAAAATTACATATTGACTTTGTATGCAAATTAAGCTCTAATATCGATGAATTACACCTATATAAAAATGTGTATTATAATTAAGGATCGCGGAGTATAACAATTATCATTAAGTTGTGTATTTGATTATGCAGTTATAATAATTAATTTTGAATGAATTAATTGTGTAAAATTTATTATGATTAAAAGTAACTTAAATATAAATTGGTTTATATTTTAATACATTTATATAAATGTGAGGTCAGTAGGTCACCTTATACCAAAAAAATGGAGAGTTGAAAAAAAAATTAGTCCAAAAACAATTACAAGAATAAAAACTTCAAAATAAATTTTAAACTATAATCAATTATAAAACCAAATAAATATTATTCAAGAAAAATTATAAATATAAAGACCAAATGAATGCACAATACATCTAGAATCGATCATAGTGATAGTATAAAATTAGAAAAATGCTAACAAATACTTTAATATATATTTTTTATTTTTGTCTTGGATGGTAATCCACTGAAATTAAACTCTCACACAACTGTGAAGTCCCGGATCACGACGTCCGACCTTACAATTTCGGCATTTGCTAGTTGAACTGCCCTAAAATATTGTTTAAACAATAAAAAATAAGAGAAACTTTTATATATTAAAAATTTGTGTAATTATAATTTTCAATTATGTTTTTCTTGTATTTTCAAAATAAAAACGGTATTTATGAAAGGTGGGATCATGGTGCTAAAAGATGGTGTAATGAACCATGGAGGTTTGTGCCAAAAGCTGGTGAGTGAGAGTGAGAACACACCATTTTCGATGACCGACATCCGCATCTAAGGCTCCGCATATATAGCTCCCTTCACCGGTAGCCATGTCACTCTCATGCATTCATAGCTCACCTTCATTTTACAAAGCTTTGAAGTCAATTTGTACATGTAATAAAAATGGCACTTTTAATAATTTACCAAAATTATTTCATAAAAAAATATACACTTTTTAAATTTAATTATATTTTTTTTAAAAAATTTCTGAAAATTAAACTGACATTTAATATGAATTGAGGGTGTACTACTTTCATTCTTCATTTTGTTTACGTATCTATTGTTGTACATGTGTTTTTCATTTCTTTGCCATTAGTTGAAATGTTTGAATCTATGAAATAATAATTTTGGATAGATCGAAAATAAGATAAAATAACGAGTAGTGCTTCTTAAAAGAAAGTTTGTTGCTTCCCTTTTCAGCCTTTGCTTTGATGAATCCTTTCCTCAACTTTAACGCATTAAAATGATTTTTTTTCCTTATGCGTCAAAAAAAATGTTATTTTTTTATTATCAATTTTTCTTTTCAATCGTCAAACCAAAAAGTACTCACATTTATTCATGGTTGTTTTTTGGTGATGTGGTAAAAGAAAGGATAGCACCCTAAAGGAAAACATGTGGTTTCTCATAGGAAATAATTCTCTACTTTTAATATTTAGTGATTTTAGTGTATTTCATTAGTGATATATGATTATTGTGCATGGACTTTTAGTATTTTTGTGGATAATAAATTGTGATTATAACTTTATCCATACTCTCTGATTTGAGTATTTTGTTTCTATTTTTGTTTATAGTGAAGCCTCATGCTAGTTTATCTTGACAGCCACATGCACACATTGTTCCAACTTTTTTGAGAATTTGTTTCAAAGTCTTCATGAGAATGTTGGTGTCAATTTTTGGGTTTGACCCATACACCCAAAAACCTAAAAAAGAACTTATAGAAGTAGTCGTTGATGAACCAATATTGCAACTTGACTTCATGTCTTAAATATTGTTTTTTCTGCAAGATTGTCAAAAGTCCCATTTTTTCTGAACAATTTTTGAGTTTGAAATCCAAAAACTAGGGTTGGGTAAAAAGCTCGAACTCAATTGAATCTATACATATTTTTGCGCAACAATAAGATTCAAACAAGTAAGCGGGTCCACATGCCTAGGAATTTAGGTCCATGTGGTTTAGAAGGCCAGACTCGGTTATGAAAATAATCAGCCCGATCTACTTGAACTCAAGTGATATAAAAGGAATTTTTTAACAACTTAGATTTCGGTTACTTTCAGTTTACACCGTCACAACGAAACCCAATTCTAGCTCTTGTAAACACCCAAAAAAAATCCGCAATATACTCCCTCTTATCCTTGTTTCTTTCACGTTTTCTTTACCCACGCCATCATCAATCTCACCTACCCAAAAACAAAGAGCAACAATGACATGAAAAGTTGAAAACCGTATTCGAACTATGATTTCTTCTCTTTATATGTTAGATTGTAAATGTTGTTGTGTCCTCTTTCTATATTTTGGCTCATTTTGTTTTGATTTTCTATTTCCACCATCCTATTTTTTTCCTTTTCAAGTTCTTCCTAAGAGTGACTAGTCAAAGTGAGCAAACCTCAAACCGATGGTACCCACGTGTATGACCCACTAATACGCTCGAACATCAACCTGACAAACCCAAACCAAAAAAGGGCGAAATCGGACAAGGATTTTAGGGGTTTAATTTTTGCTTGTTGGGTCATTATGGACATGAACGTGCTCAAATCTGACTTATGCTCCACCCTACTAGAACTCATAAACAAGAATGAGTTCTAAAAACACTAATATAGATAGCAAGAATACTCATATTGTAACAATGTACAAATGTTATGAATTAAATGGCCGATCTAATTAAAAAAGAGACTCAAAATAATAGTTTTGTATTGGAAACAACAATTTCAAACTTCTTAAAGTTATACTCGCTACTTTCAACACAATATTTTCATATTTATTTTCTTAACCACGTGTTTTTGCTTAAAAATAATTACACAATAAACTTATTAAAAACAACGACTTAAATCATTGCATAATTTACTATAATTGATTCTTTAATCCGTGTCTCGTTAGTATTTTTTCCAAAATATTTATTTTGATTACTTAATCGGTCGCATCAACAATACTTAACATTCTCTAACATTAAAATTTTCTTATGAGTGGACAATAATTAATCAAAAAGTAACCGATCAAAGTGAATAATGCAAATAGATCGTATAACATCTAAAAATAAAATAAAAACACAAGGACAAGCAGAATCTTAGCTGGATCCACCATTACCCAAATTTTACCATCTCATGTTTTTCAACCTTTTCACACTCTCTTCTCTTCTTTCCCACTTCTCTTCTCTTTCTCATTTCTCTTCCTTCATCACTCTACTCTCTCTCTCTCTCTCTCTAAAACACATTCACTACACCAAAAGAGAGAACAAAAAAACACAACTTCACAATGTGCTATTACTCTTTCTTCTTCTTCTTATGCATTCTCATCTTCTTCAAACCAATCTCATCAAATGAACCAAGAAGATTCCTTCATCAACCTTTTCCACAAAACAACAATCTTTCACCTTCACAACCTCCTTCACCATCACCTCCTTCATCACCACCACCATCACCAAATCCAAAATACCCATTTTCTACTACACCCACCAACACTTCATCTTCATCTTCTTCTACACCCCCCTTTTTCCCTACATACCCCTCAACCCCACCACCACCTTCACCTTCTTCCTTTGCTTCATTCCCAGCCAACATTTCATCTCTAACTATCCCACAAACCCAAAAACCAAAATCATCATCTTCCAAACTCCTCGCCGTCGCTATTACTGCCGTCATCGCCGCCGTCGCTGTCGTCGCAATCTCAGCTTTCATTTACTGTCGAAGAAGTCGTAATAAAAGATTTTTAGCTGATGATAAAACACTCAGATCCGACAGTAGTATTCGTCTCTTCCCTCGCGACGGTGGCGTCGTCGCTACCGTCGCTAAATCGAGAAACGTTTCTTCTACTAGCTCTGAGTTTCTTTACCTTGGTACCATTGCTAACTCTCGTGGTGATGAACTACCTGATCCACGTGGGGCTGGTGGTGGTGGTCCGAATCCAAGAAAAATGGACTCGCCGGAGCTACAGCCGTTACCGCCTCTTATGCGACAAGGGACGATGTATGATGAAAGTAATGGTGGTGCTAATGTTACAGTTGGTGAAGATGATGAAGAAGAGTTTTATTCTCCAAGAGGTTCTTTGAATGGAAATGGGTCGGGTTCTCGGAGAGTTTTCGCCGGTATTTCAGCTGAGAATTTGGTGGGTCGAAGTAGCAGTGAATCTACTTCTTCATCTTCTTCGTATTCATCTTCTTCTGCTTCACCGGATCGTTCTCATTCGATTAGTCTTTCTCCACCGGTGAGTTTGAGTCCAAGAAGATCACAACCAAAGTCGCCGGAAAATGTTGTAACTCCGGCACCGACACTGCCACTACTTGTTAGTGACGTTGGAAGAAGCTCGTTGTCGTCGTCACAAGCTTCTTCTAACCGTCACGTGCAATCTTGTTCTTCAATGTCTTCATCTCCGGAGAAAATCTTCGCCGGAGAATGTAAGTCACCGTCTTTATCACCGTTGAATCTTTCACCGACGAAAAATTTAGATGGGTCTTTTGTTAAAGTTGAAAAGACTCAATCTTGTAATGAAGATGGTTCTTCGCCGAGATTATCGAATGCTTCTAGTGGTAAATCATCGTCTTCTTCATCGTCGGCGTTTACTTTGCCATCGCCGGAGAAGATGATGACGATGATGAATCTTCATAGCAATCATGGGTTGGATCAGTCTCCAACAATTTCAGATGTTTCAGATCGGTTTAGACATTCTCCTCTTTCATCATTGCCACTTTCACCAACGCTTCTTTCATCGCCGGAGAGAGATATAATGAGCACTCAACCACCACCACCGCCGCCGCCGCAACCAGCTTCTAGGAAGCATTGGGAGATTCCTGACTTGTTAACACCAATTGTTGAATCACCATCTATTTTAAATCAGAATGGTGTTTCTCAGAGAAAACAATGGGAAATTCCTGTTCTTTCAACACCAATTACACCTTCTAGTAGTGTTTCAGCTCCTCCACCTCCGCCACCACCACCTCCACCTCCACTGGCAATGCCGATGAGGCAGCGGAAGCAATGGGAAGTACCTTCTCCAACAACTCCTGTTGGTCAACCAGTGGTTTGTAGGCCGCCGGAATTGAAACCTCCTTCAAGGCCTTTTGTGTTGCAAACTCCTTCAAATACATTGGTTTCTCCAGTTGAGTTGCCACCTAGTATTGAGGAGAATGAAGAGGTTTCTAAACCAAAGTTGAAGCCTTTGCATTGGGATAAAGTGAGGGCTAGTTCGGATCGTGAAATGGTTTGGGATCATTTGAGGTCCAGCTCTTTTAAGTAAGGGTTTCAATTATCATCACAATGCCATTATCCTTATTGCTATGTTGTTCATTCTTGCTTTTTACTAGATTATTATTGTAAACTGTTTTTGTTACTATTTTGGGAATGTTAGTTATAAGTAGTTGATTATTCTGATGTTTATTTCGTACTATATTGCAATGTGTTTTTAAAATCTAAAGTAGTTTGGTTTGGATTGAATTTAATTGGGTGCAGGTTGAATGAGGAAATGATAGAAACATTGTTTGTGGTGAACACACCAAATCCAAAACCAAAGGATGCTACTCCACGTTCGGTTCTTACACCTCCAAATCACGAGGATAGGGTATTGGATCCGAAAAAGTCTCAAAATATTGCTATCTTGCTTCGAGCGGTTAATGTTACGGTAGAGGAAGTGTGTGAAGCACTGTTGGAAGGTATGGATTTTATTTTCCCCTCATGTTTTGTTGTAAGTAATTATTGATTAGATCTGTTGTTGAACAATTTCTTATTTAGGTGCTGTGGTTAAGCCATCACTTATGTAAATCCTTGTTTGTTTTTGTTTCTTTGTAATCCTTTGGATTAGATTTGTTACCTACTTGCACATGATTTTTCGTTAATGGATGCAAATGGTAGTTGCACATTTAAAGGAAAAACAATAGAGTTATACCAACACTAATTTGGCAAACATTTTTTGCTTTCATTTAATTTAAGAAGTTAGGTGGTGTTATTATTATTACATATATCAATTGATTGAATTGAAGCTAGTGGACAGTTTTGTTATGCTGTTTTATAGCTATCCTCTGGTTACTAAAAGCATAAATGTGTGCATCATAAATCAATGCTTTCATTGTCTCTTTTACGATGTTCTCTCTAAATTTTATCCTTACATAAAAGTGTATATTTATAAAGATTTAAATGTATATACACCGTCAGAGTAATTTTTTTTTTTTACATTGTTAATCAATCATGATCGTTAGATCATTAAGAACATTTGACTTCAATTATACCCACTTCTAAAGTCATACATATGGCTGTTTGTGATTTTTTGACAATGTAAAACTTTTTACAAAATTTAAACTCTTGCTATAATGTGTTTTAAAAGGTTTCTTGTAGCCCTTGTGCAAAGTTTAGCTATTCATTAAGTATGTAAAATAAATCAATTTTCCTTTTTAACAGGTGTTACTGATACACTTGGAACCGAACTACTTGAAAGTTTGTTAAAAATGGCGCCAAGCAAGGAAGAAGAGCGCAAATTGAAGGAACATAAAGACGACTCTCCAAACAAACTCGGTTCTGCTGAGAAATTTTTGAAGGCAGTTCTTGATGTACCTTTTGCATTTAAAAGGGTGGAAGCTATGCTTTACATAGCCAATTTTGAATCTGAAGTGGAGTATCTTCGGAAATCCTTTCAAACTCTAGAGGTAAAGTGTAATCATAAGAGTCGCAGAATCCGGTAATAATGTCCCATAATTTATGGTTCTTTGCATTTTCTGATTGATGCATTTGCAGGTTGCATGTGAAGAGCTGCGAAACAGTAGAATGTTCTTGAAACTACTAGAAGCCGTGCTCAAAACTGGGAACCGCATGAATGTTGGAACAAACCGAGGCGATGCGCATGCGTTCAAGCTTGATACACTTCTCAAGCTGGTTGATGTCAAAGGCGCAGATGGAAAAACAACTCTTCTACACTTTGTTGTACAAGAAATCATCAGAACAGAAGGAGCTCGTCATTCGGATACTTCTACTAATCAAACACCAAGCGCAACATTAAGTGATGATGCCAAGTGCAGAAGACTTGGTCTTCAAGTAGTATCTAGTTTAAGTTCCGATCTAGCGAATGTGAAGAAGGCCGCGGCAATGGACTCCGAAGTCCTCACGAGTGAAGTCTCTAAACTTTCAAAAGGAATCACACACATTGCCGAGATTGTGAAATTGAATCAAACGGCGGGATCGGATGAAACCGTTCGTAAATTCGCAGAATCAATGAACAAGTTTATGAGAATGGCTGAGGAGGAGATTTTAAGAATTCAAGCACAAGAAAGTGTTGCTTTATCGCTTGTGAAAGAGATCACGGAGTATTTTCATGGTAACTTATCTAAAGAAGAAGCTCATCCATTTAGAATCTTCATGGTAGTAAGAGACTTCTTAACAGTTCTTGATAGGGTATGCAAAGAAGTTGGTAATATAAATGAAAGGACCATGATTAGTTCTGCTCATAGATTTCCTGTTCCAGTGAACCCTATGCTTCCACAACCACTTCCTGGATTACATGGAAAGAGACATTACAGTTCCTCGGATGATGATAGTTCATCTCCTTAGCGCATGTTTGGAT
>Ga0099826_10003679_pt1 | contig 10510 bp, 6 predicted proteins | sample Mtrugardesep15_FD_76830 | JGI IMG/M metagenome (GOLD analysis project Ga0099826, IMG submission 76830) | Root nodule microbial communities of legume samples collected from California, USA - M. trunc garden sep15 | ecosystem: Host-associated > Plants > Roots > Nodule | place: USA: California...
CTCTAAACCTCTCCCACATTGAGCATAACCCATGATCATGGATGTCCACAACACAGTGTTCTTTTTAGAAGTCTGATCCAACACACATTGAGCCTCATCAATGTCACCCCCCTTTGAATACATATCAATCAGAGCGCTGGCCACATACACATTCCTTTCAGAACCCATTTTAATAACCAGAGAGTGCACTTGTTTTCCTTGAAGAAGCACAGCAAGGCTGCTGCAAGCACTTAAAATGGAACATAAAGTATGATCAGTAGGACTCATATTTTTTTCCCGCATTTCTACAAATAGTCTCAGTGCATCTTCACTGTACAAGTTTTGGCAATATCCAGAGATCATTGTATTGTATATAACAGTATCCTTCTCACTAGTTTCATCGAATAATAATACAGCATCATCAATTTGTCCCCAATTTGCATAACAATCAACTAAGGAACTGATCACAAAATTGCTCGTATCAAATCCTAGTTTGATGACATGAACATGAAGAGTTGGACAATGTTCAAGGGCTCCATTTTTCCCCACACATGCATTTATGACACTGGTCAAGGTAAAACAATTGGGCCTAATTTGAGTTCCTAACATTTCTTTAAACAACAAGAAGGCATCTCTTCCTTGTTTGTTTGCTGAAAATCCAGCAATAAGTGAAGTCCACGACACCTGATCATGTTGTTTCATGGCTCTAAATATCTTCCTTGCATCCACAATGGCAAAACATTTAGCATAGAAATCCACAAGTGCACTACTAAGGAACAAATTATCCTCATATCCAGATCGAATCATATATGCATGGATTTGTAAGCCCAAATGCCAATTCAGGGTTTTTGCACAAGTACTAAGTGCATTACAAAGAACATATTTTGTTGGCTTCTCCATTAGTCCATTCATTCTGTTTAATGACTCTAGTGCTTGGAATGTACTTGCACTTTTAGAATGTTTTCTAATGCAATCATTTTTACAGCCTTTTCCAAAGAATTTCTGCATCAAACCATCAGCAAAGAAAATTTTAGATTATGCAAAATATCATATGCATTCAGAACATAAGATCGTACGAGTTCACGATCTAGCATCCCCTTGGCGCGCTCGTGTAGGGCCAGAATCGGGATTTGGTGGGCAAGGACGCGATTGCCATGAAAAATTGTAGAGACAGCTGAATCGTGTGTTCAAATTGATCCTGTTCATCTTCTTGATCTCTCCGGGTTAGTGGGCCGGCGACCTGGTTTCTTAAAACACAATTTATCTCTCAAAAACCCAGAAAAACACCCTTTTTTTTTCCTTTCACTTGAAACGGTTCTTTTGCACCCAATTAATTATTGAAACTTCCCAATACACCGATTAAGGCTTAATTTGTGGAAACTTCCAATACCCCATATATTGTGGTAACGTTACCAATCAATCATCCAGATTCATAGCACTTCACTCCCTCTCTCAGGTTCATTTGTTCCACTATTTGTTTATTGATAAATTTTTCAACTACATTTAAATATCCTGTTCTGTCTTGACCAAAAAAATAAAAAACCTGTTCTGTTTAAAAAATAAAAAAACGCTGATCTGTTCTCTGTTTTTCCACTCACTTGTTCGGCAACCTTCTCTTCTCACCGGATACAAACAACCCTTTGAGTGAATTATGATTAAGTTTTCACTTATTTCTGTTTTGAATCTTTTTTAATTGTTTCTTTTACTGCTCTGGTCTGGCGGGGGTTTAGATATTTTTAGGTGTGACTTAGTAATGTTTTGGGGGTTTTAAAATGTTTTAGGTGTGTTATGCTACTGTTTTGAATGTTTGAGTTGTTTTATGATCCTAAATTTCAGTTTTATAAAGTGATTTTGAGTGTTATTTGAAGTTTTTTTTAAACTAAATTATGTTGGTTCATATGTATGAATCTATGAATTTCTAGACTTGGTAGGATCTTACGATTTGTGTTACAATCCCCGATTCACCATCCTATGACCCCTTCCTGATCTTGCCGATGATCATGATTTCGACTACCTTGATCATATGTGAAAACCTCAATCTTGTGCTGAATGCAGGGGTTGTGTAACTCTAACATCCAATAATTCTATCATCAAAATTCAAAAGTGTCTGGATGCATGCATCCTTATTGGCATGTAAAATGAAACAAGATTCAAAAAGCCAACCAATCACTTCAATGGATACACATTTGAACAACTACATGTCAATAAAGTAAACACATTCAATAAAATTCTTCAAGCACAAGACGCCAATGAGTCTGTAACGAATCAGAGCCTTCATGACTAAGGTAATATACATACATATATAGGGGATTATGGATGATCACTATGTGTGTGTGGAGAGAGAGGGGGAGAGACCAAAAGGTATAGTGACGTGACAGAAACCCCGTTAACATCTAAAAATCGAACTAGACACAACATGAACATGGACACAACACATGCAATGTCTAAAATTTAGGACATGGGGACAAGGGTGATAAAGCATAGCATTCAAAGTTTAACCCAACAACTTTGAAATAGTGAGATGCTTACCCAATTGACCCTTATCATGAATTTGAGAAGGACTTGTAGCAAACAGCCTCTTTTGCCTTGGTTGATTTTCCTGCAAGACACTAATCAAAACAGAAATCAACCAGATTGTTACTATAAGAGACACAAATATTAATGCATTCAATGGCCATTGATATTCAAAGATGGCCGATGTTGCTTCTGTATTATTTCATTTCAAACACACACAAAAAAAAAAAAAAAAACGCATTGTAAACACTTATCGTAACGTGCCTTTCATGTTTTCAGAATATATTAAATTGAATCAGTATATTTTGATAAATCTTATCAAATGCTTCTCTTCCTTTAGCAGCAGTGTATATCTTTAATAATTTTTTTTGCTGCGCCACCCAGACTTAAAAAAACACAGGCACTAGTGAAATTGAAAAGAAAAAAAAAACTCTTGGAAGAGATACTTTGGTGTGTGGAAAATAAATGTGGAAGAAATTCCAGAACACAACAATTCCCATTATGTTGTAAACTCTATCAGGGACATTTTGCCTCATGCAAAACAAGATAAAAAATGTCTGCAAGTACAATGTTGGTTACTGATAAGAAATCTTGACAAAGAATCAAACTTTAACTACCCATCATAGAAATAAGATTTAATTGAACCAGATAATCATGAAGAGACAGCAAAAAACCGATATGTGCTGCGAATCAGGATCATAATCACGACTAGTGCAGGCAATATGATGTACATTATTGAGTCCAGTCAAATAGTTCCCACAAATAAATTGTGCTAATTTTGTTATCAATGTGACTCGACATTTAGTATGAGATTGCTGAGTTCTGAAGCAGACACCTGTAAGATTAGGCGTGTCCCCATGTCCGACACATGTCAGTGTGTAACACTGACACAACACAGACACATGTCTTTACATTCAATTACGTTCATTTTCCAAATTATCACAGTTGTTGGCGAATCAGTGTCGTATACAGTGTATGTCAATGCTTCAGAGTTACTGAGTCCCTGTTTAGTTCATTTCTTGTTCTAGTTTATAAGTAGTATATGGTTAATTTGGTTTGTTTTACCGTCATACATGCATTAATATACTTAAGTAAATTTTACATTTCTAAATCTAGTTTTCTATTTTTTTTTTCTTCGGTGATGTTTATGAACACACATAACACGTGGATGCAGATTTTTACTATATTGAAGATATTGATGGTGGTACAAACCTTGAACTGAGACGAGTGTGGCGTGAACGGAGCTTCTGTCAGAGAGATAGAGATAATCGCAGCGGAGGTACTACTGGCGACGGCGGTTGGCGGCGCTGCTACCCACGGCGACTGGTGGTGACTGACGAGAAAGAGGAAGGCATAGAAAAGAGGAAGAAAGGAGTGGATTACGAAATTATTCCTATATTTCACACCAAAATTACTGTTTTGCCCATGGTGTTGTTTTTTTTGTCAAAATTACTATTTTTTTGGAACATTAAACCCTCTGTTCTTGCTGTTACGGTTTGGAATATTACTTTTATCTTATTTATTTTTTTGACAAAAAAACAAAATGATTTGCTAAAAATAAAAATAAAAATAATATTCATTCATTCAAATTGAGAGATTACATCATTCAACACCGTTAAAAAATAAATCTGCAAACAAACTCACAACATCCAAATTAATAGCATATAACGGCATAATGCCTACAAAAATATATGATAAAATTAAAGTGACCGGGATATTCATGCTTCCGGATCTGCAACGTTACGCCCAAATCTTTGATTGAATAATTGATCTTCAATATGAATCAAATGAACACCGCAAAAACGGGAAATCAAACAACGCCACATAAGACGACGAACAACAAACCACCACACTTAGATGATGAAATTAAAAAGAAAAAACATAGATCTATGTGAAAATCACTTATTTAGATTGAAACAGAGAAAAAAAGATGAAGAATGGTAGTTTCAGGTCAAGAATTGACCCAAAACCACTCCTCAACGAAAAAACTGAAAGAAAAACCTAAAGAGAAAAAATTAAGGCCGACTAAAATGTAAAAGATAATAAAAGGCGGCATGTTTTTATAACAAGAATAAGGGTGGTAAGATTTTAAGGATGAAAAAAAAAATTAGTAGCATAAAAATTCTTTTCGTTGCCTTGAGACAAGAAAAAAAAAATTAACCAAACATATACTCTCATCATCTTTTTTTTTTAGCAAAATATACTCTCATCATCTTAAATTATAAGCGTTTTGACTATTTACATAAACTAAAAAAATGTAATTAATGTTGTAGGATAACGAGAAATTATAAGTTATTTCACAAAATTATTCTTCACATGTAAATGAAAGAATTGGGAAAAAAAAGTTATTAATAGTTAATTATGTAATAGGAAAAATGACATTAATGAATCATTGATATTGTAAAACGATTTATAATTTAAACAATTTTTCCCAATTGAAAATAATACTCACATTACTAAAAAAAAATCTAAGTTCAATTCATGTATGAAACAATTTTTTTTCAACTTGACCAAACTTCAAATTACTATAAACTATTTCCCTTCACAATCGGAGAGGGTTAACACGCAAAAAAGAAAATCAAATTTAGTCAATAAATGTTGACTCAATTAGTCAGAAGTTGACTCTACAACCACAATATCGTAAATTTAACTTACGCTATCAAAACGAGGACTTCTTCCATAAATGATTTGTAAGTATATTTATTAACATTTATTGAATATTGAGATTTACTCTGACAAACCTCCAATAAAACTTTTTCCTATAAAAACAAAAAACAAAATTTAACCATTTTGAAATAATGAGACACGACTATTGCCGTTTTTATTTTTTATTTTTATAGATATTGTTGTTTTAGTTTAATGGTGGAATTCATGCATTAGAGAGAGATGATAACCACTAATTTCTTCTTCTTCCAATCGAGATGTTTAATGGTCCTCGGTTACCTCTTAGGCAAGTTACTTACTTCCAATATGCCGTAACCGACAGTTTGTTGTGCCAAATGTTTGACTTTAGTACTTGAATTGGAAAGTGTCAATTGTTTCAATCAAGTTTGTTGATATGCACGACGTTAATTACGTAACGCGGGAACGTAAAGTTTGACATAAACAGAGAATGTTTTCATTGCTTATTTTCTGAGAGATGTTCTCATTGTTCATGCATGCATCATTTAAAACAGGGTTTTGACCAGTTTTCCCAAAATAAAATTAGCATCTAATTTACAAGTACCTTTAGAACACTCTTTTAAGAATTTTAAATCAAGATAAAAGAGTAATAAAACTAGTTGAACTACAACATCAATTTAGTTCATTGATATAAATCAATTAATTAAAAGATAATGTTAGATTTTACAAGGTGAAAGTTCGTGAAATTTTTCAAATGTTTTAGCAAACTTTTTTCATTTGATTGTTTGATTAATCGCTACTTGAAGAAAATATGGGAACCACAACGCCGTTTTTTGTTTCCAAACAACAACGGTTTTTATTGGCCAAATAGTATTTCGCTATCTCTTCGTGGGAAAATCTCTAGGGAGATACAAGAGTACTCTTAAAAGATAATGGTAGATAGTGCAAGGTGAAAACTTAAGAAATTTTCCGAATATGTTGGCAACGTTTTGTCCAATATACATTCGGGAAGTTTCAAAAACTTTCACCTTACACTATCCAACATTATATATGGGAATAAAGTGGTATCTATAGAGACAAATTATGTGGTACACCCAAAATTTTGTGCATTTATCACTCATTCAACGTCATGTCACATTTTTATATTATTTTATTTTAAAATAAATTTAAATGTTAAATTTTGTTTGCCTATGTAGTATTGATATCCAACAAAACTCTAAGATACGTAAGAATTTAGCTTAAAATTAGACAAATTACTCGTGGTCTTTAACTTAATTTCAACTAACGATTTTGTCCTTTATATTTTTTATGTAACTTATGTTTTTTTGCTTAATTTGTATATGAATTTTCAAGATTCAAATCTATAATTATAATTTCATATGAGTTTTAAATATTATGTTTGAAAATTCATATGCAAACACACCAAAATGGGAAAGAAAAAGATAAATAATAAAGCATCTCATTAAAACATGTACTAGGCCATCATTAAACAACACAACCGTGTTGACAAATAAGTACAAAATACTCTTTAGACAAATCAAAGTAAAAGTCCACCGAAAAGGAACATGCTTTCTAGAAAAGGATTGCAATTTCAACGTTGAAATGTTCAAACTCAAATATCATACTCATCCACATAACTAATTACACATTTCTTCATCACAACCACAACACCTAACTAACAGTATAAATACACACCCTCCACCAGCTGATTAAATATCTTAAACTTAACTTCAATACCTCTCATAATATGACTATGATGGGAAACAAATCACTAAGCATATGTATGGCAACTCTTGCTATAGCCTTTTTTATTATGATCATGGTTCCAAAAAATGTTAGTGCACAAAATTGTGGGTGTGCTGAAGGAGTATGTTGCAGCCAATACGGTTATTGTGGTAATGGTGATGCATATTGTGGCACAGGATGCAAACAAGGTCCTTGTTATGCAGGCCCAACACCACCAAGTTTGCCTGACAATGATGCTAATGTGGCTGACATCGTTACACAAGATTTCTTCAATGGTATAATTGATCAAGCTGATTCTAGTTGTGTAGGAAAAAACTTCTACACAAGAGCTGCTTTTCTTGATGCACTTAATTCTTATAATCAGTTTGGTAGGTCTGGTTCTTTGGATGACTCCAAACGTGAGGTTGCTGCTGCTTTTGCTCATTTCACACATGAAACTGGACGTAAGTACCACGGATCCTAATTAATCGTTTATCCATTAATCATCCACTGAACGCAATTAATCATATATTTAATTTTCATGACTTTTAATCTCATATTCTCTTTTCACTTGATGTAGATTTTTGCTACACTGAAGAGATTGATGGTCCATCAAAGGACTACTGTGATGAAAACAACACAGAGTGGCCATGTGCCCCTAACAAAGGTTATTACGGTCGTGGACCAATTCAACTATCTTGGAACTACAACTATGGACCAGCTGGAAGAGACAATGGTTTTGATGGATTGAACTCTCCTGAAACAGTGGCCAATGATCCTACAGTGTCCTTCAAGACAGCATTATGGTATTGGATGAATAATGTTCACGGTGTCATGAACCAAGGTTTTGGTGCAACCATTAGAGCCATTAATGGTCGACTTGAATGTGATGGTGCTAACCCAACTACAGTTCAGACTCGTGTTGGTTACTACACTCAATATTGTAGTGAGTTAGGTGTTGCTCCTGGTGATAACCTTACTTGCTAAGCTAGCTAGCCATACAACACATTTAGTATATATATTTGAATAAATGATATCATAATGCATGTATACACACAATTCTTTATAAGAAAAATAATGTATACACAATTCAATAATACAATTTCAACTTATACTACATATCCATAGAGAATTGATAGCTCACTCACCAGCATTGCTAAATATTTTATATATACTACGGTCCATATTAGAAGTAACAATGTCATCGATATAAGTCATACTCAACAACACCAACTTAATGATTATAGTAAGATTACTTTAAAAATCATAGAATGTTTCAACAACTAGTAGCGTCTATTCAGCTTATGAGGTTGTGGAAAATTTTGTTTGCAAGGAATTTACTTCCAAAATTTCCATTCTATGCCTTAATTAGGCATACAAACTATACTCCATCTGATACCATACCTTTGACTTTGAATATCCCCCAAAAGAAAAAGTTTTGCAATTTGCAACTCCAAAGTCCAAACTCACATTAACTCTTATGCAATAATTGTTAATAATAAAAATATCTATATTTATTTAAAAAGATTGACATGGTAAATGTGAAAGACTTTTTTGTGGATTAAATTTTAACACTTTTAACTAAATATAATTATAAATAATCTTAATTTTATCTACTTAAATATGTGTTTATATCAATACATTTATATTGATAGATAAGTGCTTAATACGATAGATAGGGGCTTGAATCGGCAATCACAAATGAATGTTGACTTAATTGGTAAAGAGTCGACTCACTCGTAAAATTTTGTGTTCAACTTTCGTTGTCAATATGATTAGCTCTTTGACGGATGATTTCTTACCAATTGAGTCAACATTCATTTTTGATTTATTTCCACTTAATCCTAACAATTTCCAAAACATTAATATTGATGCATATTCTGACCTTGGTTTAATATTCTCGGAGTTCAAGTCACCTAAATTTTTATACATAAAAAAGAAAGAAGATAGTTGCTTGAACTCGAAGTAGACCGTCAATCTCTTTGAATTAGTTTGATTTATTTTCAACCGTAACCGAAATTTTGTGTTGAATGTTTGATTTGAACACTTAAATTGGAAAAGTGTCAATTGTTTCAATCAAGTTGGTTGATATGCACAAAGTTGATAGATATAACGCGGGAACTGTAAAGTTTGATAAGCTAAGAATTTTTGGGTGCTAATTGTTTATTTTATGGGAAATGGTAATAAGTGTCTTTGGGGCACTTATTAAGAAGTTTAAAGAGAAAATTTTATTTTGGAAATGATGCATTCAACATATTCAAAGTTTAAAAAGTAATTTTATCTACATAAAATTTATAAATTACTTCTATTTTTAAATCCTTAACTATTACCCTAAGGACATTGGTTAACAAGACCTTTATTTTATTTTACTATCAAGATTATTATCATTATTATCACTGCCCTTTTTTGTTTCATTTCTTTCACTCATGTCATTGTCTTTTGTAAAAAAATAAATAACTATTGCATTATGAAATCAACAAACTATCGTTCAATTTTCCTGGCACTTTTTTTTGCTTAAATTTAGTGTTTTTAGTAGTATTTTAACTTACACATTTTTAGTTGAATTACAACATCAAATTAGTTCATGTGTACTATAATTCAATTAAGTAAAATTGTTGTGACATTTGTACCCACAACCGTGTTGACAAAAAGTATTACTCTATAGACAAGTCAAAGTAAAAAGTCTACCCACAAAGCAACCCATATTTTCTAGAAAAGGATTGGAATTTCGATCTTGAAATGTTCAAACTCAAACGTCGTCCACATAACTAATTACACATATTTCTTTATCACATCCACAACACCTCTCTACCAGCAGATTAAATATCTTAACTCAACTTCAATACCTCCAATAATATGATGGGAAACAAGTTACTAAGCATGTCTATAGCAAAATTTGCTATACCCTTTTTTATTATGATCATTGTTCCAAAAAGTGTTAGTGCTCAAAATTGTGGGTGTGAGGAAGGGTTATGTTGTAGCCAATTTGGGTATTGTGGTACCACTGATGCATATTGTGGCACAGGATGCAAGCAAGGTCCTTGTTATGGCGACCAAACTCCACCAAGTTTGCCTAGCAATGATGTCAAATTTATATGTCAAAATAACACAACTCTTATGTAAATTTCATTATTTTTATCTGATCTTCTCTTTAATATTGGGCCATGTTTATGAACACACATAACATGTGAAATTAATGTTGATGCAGATTTCTGACATACTGAAGAGATTGATGAAAGAAACACCGAGTACCCCATGTGCCCCTAACAAAGGGTTCTATGGTCGTGGACCGATTCAATTATCTGGCAAGGACAATGGTCAATGGTTTTGATGGGTTGAACTCTCCTGAAACAGTGGCCAATGATCCTGTAGTGTGTTTCAAGACAACATTATGGTATTGGACGAAACATGTGTGTACAAAATGTCATCAACCAAAGCTTTGGTACAACCACTAGAGCCATTAATGGTCGACTTGAATGTGATGGTGCAAACCACAACATAGTTAAGGCTCGTGTAATTACTACACTCAATATTGTAGTCAATTGGGTGTTGCTCCTGGTGATAATCTTACTTGCTAAGCTAGCAATCCATACAATAGATTTTGTAGTATTTGATTTGATGATTATATGTGTAGTATGAATAAATGATATCATAATGCATAGACAATTAA